>Ga0247782_1000023_pt1 | contig 228894 bp, 180 predicted proteins | sample UWRJL019104C5_FD_179928 | JGI IMG/M metagenome (GOLD analysis project Ga0247782, IMG submission 179928) | Plant litter microbial communities from Arlington Agricultural Research Station in Wisconsin, United States - UWRJ-L019-104C-5 | ecosystem: Environmental > Terrestrial > Plant litter >...
TTTTTCATCATTCCTGTCTCTCTCCCGTTGCTTCGCCCTATCAACGTGTGTATGCTAATTTCACCCATCCATATAGACCTACACCACGCCATGATCGATAGAACCTGGACGATATGGCAAGCGCAGGATCTGCAGAATCGCATGCAAGTCATCTCGGTAAGTCTATCAGTACTTTCATCTAATCTCACCTTCTCCCCCGATCCTTACCCTTTCTCTTCCTTAATATATGAACAAACTACATGTGAATGGGCGAGCACTGACAATACTACGACACAGGGCGGACGTTCCATGATGGGCTTCGGAGGGGCACAGGCTGCCCTGAGCGACGTGGTGAACCTGTACTCTGTCGCCGAGAAGTCATACAAGATCAGCGAGTTGGTCAGTGTTACCGACGGGCCGTTCTGCTATACATATGCCTGAGCATGAAAAAAAAAAAAAACCTTCCAATCATGCCTTGCGGCCAATTTCATAGCTACTGTTTCCTTCAAGCGTATGTATAGCTGTGGTTGCATTGGGGATAGATATTCAAGTCGAGAATATAAGAAGACATCGTTGCGTCGAATAGAGAGACTTTCTAATTTGTGAGTAAAATGAATGAAGAGCGCTGTCATTCTAAGATGAGTGTTGCTTGAGTACTTAAGGTATGATTTCAATATGTACCGAGTGAAATTAGGACCAAACCAGACTGAAAAGGTACTGTATCTCTAACTCTTCACACGCTGTTTGCGTCTGTTCTATCTATTCCAATGCTTCTAAAACGACTCTGCACATCTCTATGCATTTCTCCTCTTCTAACCGTTGCGCCACTAGCTGCAGACTAACCGGCATTCCGTGGACAGCTTGTGCATTATCTAAGAGGCTGAGTTAGTAAGTGCAGAACAAGCGCGAGTCAAGTTTGAGTTTCGTATTTGCGAGCGGGTGTTGGAATGGACCTACATTCGCTCTGGATAGCCTTATCTAACTCGGATAAAGGTTGATACGTCTCGCTTTGGGGTGCATCCATCGCTTGGTCTGCCGCCACGCCGGTAGGGAAGGACATTGCGGTGTAATCCAAGACGTTGTAGACGCCAGTGTAACCAACTGCAAAAGGTTTCGCTGTCAGCATTATCCAGATGTTCATTCATGCCTAAATGGACGGGCGAAATGTGAAAGGAACACGAACGAGACGAAAAGAAGAAGAGAAATGAATATGTAGAGGGAGAGGGTTAAATACGGACCATGCTTAAATTTGCCGTTCTCAACACTGCTATAGGGAGTCACAGGACACAAAATAGCATCAATACCTGCCTTCCTCCAGCGATCAAGGTACCGCTTCTGATAAGCCTGACGCTCGAGATGCAGGCCCCAGTACTCGAGGGCGCCTAGCTCCTTCGCATTGCCATAGCCTTCCATCTCCGGCCTCAGAGGCTCGCCAGTTCTCTCGAGCTCCCTTTTGACGGATTTCCCGCCGTCGGCCAGGAACATGCGAAACAGGAGCTGGGCGCCCTCGGCCTGGTCCTCGGGGGACCAATCGACGATCTCGTGACCGGCAGCCTTCAACTTCTCGACGGTGTGGCGCAGTGCTCTCGTCACGGGCGGCGTAGGCAAGACGATGCCGTCGTGCCACATGACGGCGATCTTCAGCTTCGCAGGCAAGGCAACGCCACCGCGCCAGGGGATGGGGATGCACCGCGGGTCCCTGTGCCAGGGCTCGGCGTCGACGACGGCCTTGCTGTAATACGCCAGATCGTCCAGTGTGCGCGTCATGGGTCCGTTGACGGACTGCACGGCCTCCTGTCCGGGTAGACCGGAGCGGCAGCCCGCGGTGGGGAAGCGCCCGAGCGAAGGGCGCAGTGTGAAGATGCCCGTGCAGGCGGCCGGTATGCGCAAAGACCCGCCTATATCCGTGCCCACGCCCAACGGACTACCTTTAAATACAAGGAGGGCAGACTCGCCGCCCGAGCTGCCGCCGCTCGTGAGTTTCCGGTTCAACGGGTTGACGGTGCGTCCGAAGACGTTGTTGACGCTCTCAGCGATCATCATGGCTGTCGGCACGTTCGTCTTGACGTAGAAGACGGCGCCCGCCTCGGCGAGAAGCTTGGCCAGCTCCGAATCCCCGGGCGCTGGGTCTCCAACGTGCGAGGCGAATCCAACCGTCGAGTCCAGACCCTTGAGATTGAAGTTGTCCTTCAAAGAGATGGGGAGACCGTGCAGTGGCCCGATGGGCTTCTGCCCTTGCGCCAGACGAGCATCTAACGCTTTGGCGGTCTCGATGGCGCGGTCAAAACATGTCGCTGACAGGCAGTTTACCTAGAGTTGTGCGTGTGTGTGTGAACTCGCCATATTTCGGTCCATGTGGGATTAAAAGAAATCAAGAGGTGCATCCCTGAGCTTCCTCGTCATGGTCATAACTTACCAGCTGGTGCGCGGCGGCGGCCCGCTTACAGAAAGCCCGGGTCACGGTCTCGGACTTGAGCTCACCGGTTGCGAGTTTCGGCAGCAGTTCTAGCGCCGTCAAGTTGGTGATGTCTAGCTCTTCCCGCGTGAACCATCCGGAGCTCTCCGGGAAGCCCGTGACATCGTCTTGAGTTTCGGGAGGGAGCAGATTGGCGGGGATGCGCCACTCGTCAGGGATGGAATTCAACAAATCTTGGCGCTTTTTGGCGGCGAGCACGTCCCATGTTGCACCCATTTTTCGCTTTCGTTCTATGTGCTTTAATCCGATTTCCAAAAGAGCAGATCACACGACGGTCTGGGTTGGGCGATTTTCTTGGTATTTTTATAGACTTCTCCGCCGTAAAAGCCGACTACCTAGGTAATTATACTGCTTTTACCATCCGAATACGGATACAGGTGAGGAACAACCGCAGACAGCACGGCATACCCATCACAGGGTCAGCCATCGATTACGGCGGGGGCTTTTCTTAGCCCAAGCACCAACCAGGACCCCCGCAGAGGGCGCAAGTCGTATTCCTGGGACCAGGGGTGAAAACAACATCCTCCTCCTCCACTACCGGGTTGTCTGAGACGCCAGTCTCTCTTTCATTTTGCTAGGTCCTATTATTGGTAGTCCCTGTGATCAACTGGTGTATGTATATAGGTAGGACGAGTATCCATATTCCTATCTCGACCGGAACACCCCCTATGCGGAGACCGATCCTCGGCCTTCACCGCATAATGATACCCTGGGAGGTCCAAAGGTGGGAGCTCGGATTGCAATTCAGCTCTCGGTTGGTCCCGGAAGTCCGCAGTCATGGATGTCCGGATGTGGCCTGAGATCAAAAGGATCTTTTCAAAATCGAAGTAATCCTCTCGTACTTGCATCTTGGGCTATATTGGCTCGCAAGGGCCTATATTTAAAATGGTAAGACAGGGACATGCGTCTGTCTGTTGACTTAGACCTTCATCAAGAAAGAATCTGGTCGTTGTAGTGGCACCGAGGCAATCTTGCATTTTTCCCATACTTTGACAACGCTTTTTACTATCGCCTATACCGGAATTGACGGGTTGTGCGTGTATTATCAGATACCTCGATAACGGTTTGGGGGCTGCCACCTATCTTACGAGCGTTCAAGATATGGTAACTTGGCAAGCTCCCTAACCAAGTAGGTAGAGTGAACGACAAAGGCCTTGTTGATAGTCTCGTTTCTTCAAGGCATGGGTGTTCCAACTCCATCTTCACGCGAGAACGCATCCGTGGCTGCTGTACACAGCAGGACACCTGATACCTACCAAGATACAGCATACAGAGGAGTTGGCGATCGAACGAACCCCTCATTATCTTTCTCGGTTAGGTAGGTACAAGGTTGACAGGTATTAAGCTTACCTTTATTCAGGTACCCAAGACAGTCTGGGGAAATGTGATGTGGAACCTAGAACAGTGGCACTATGACATAATGAGCTCTCTAAAGACGGAATTAGGTTAGCCTCTTTAAACTTGACTTAAGATATGCAGAATAATAAGGGTCCCAATACAGGATAGACCGGAGCACTGTGAGGAGACACTTTCTAAGTACTCACTTATCTCAACAATACAACTCATGATTAGGTTGCTTTATAACCTTTAGGATATGGGACCTTTTCTTATCAAACTAGCCTCAACCCATATCGCTTTATCTCTCTCTGAGCTTGTGATCGGATTCCATCGTCCGAAGTTACGGTGTCTAGACTAACCTACGTGAGTTTGGGGAAGAGATTTATTTATATTAAGTGATAAAGAGACGGACTATTGACAGAAGTGTTTTGTGAAATGGCCTGAATATCACTTCTGAAGGGTGGTATCCGGAGATTCATCTAGGCCTCCAAATTTCGTTAGACACCAAAAGATTCTATACCTAACTTCGTCATGGCGGTGAAAGCCAAGTTGAGGGAGTACTTCCGTAACGACTATCAGCCCGGTGAGAAGGCGCTGGTGCGCAAGATCGACTTCTTCATCTTGACGTTTTGCTGTCTTAGTTATTTTACGAATTATGTGAGTAGAGATCATGAAATCGTTGTGAATGGAGACGCTTATTTCATTCCCACTATCATACCTTACGAGTCATCTACGAATCGCGTTCGACTAGATATAGCTTGAAATTCATTTCTACTAATACTACACACTTAACGCAGCTCGACCGCTCCAATCTCAACAATGCCTACGTCTCGGGCATGAAAGAGGAGCTCGGCTTCGTCGGCGACCAGCTGAACCAGATCAACGCGGCCTTCACCTCGGGGTACGTGGTAGGGCAGATACCCGCGAACCTATCGCTGCACTACGTGCGCCCGCGCTTCTTCTTCCCGGCCTGCATGCTGCTATGGGCGGGCCTGACTATGGTCACGGCCGCCACGCACAACCCGCAGAGCATCGCCGCCATCCGCTTCTTCCAGGGTATTACAGAGGCTACTACCTTCGTCGGCACCCACTACATCCTCGGCTCCTGGTACACCGAGAAGGAACTCGGCAAGCGCTCCGGTATCTTCACTGCCTCTGGCCTGGCCGGCACTATGATTGGTGGCTTCATCCAGACTGGTATTCAGAAATCCCTGAACGGGCGGAACGGCCTTAGTGGATGGCGCTGGTTGTTCATGTAAGACCTTTATCCATTCTCTTGTGTTTATGGTTTATGCTATGGCCCACTACTCAGGGGGTCTCGGTGCAACAGTTTATTTTCTCTTTCTCGAAGTAATACGATATAAAGTGTAGGCCGCGTAGGGTAACCTTGTATAATGGGTGTAATGATCATACAGAAACTTAACGCGGGAGCGTCACTAATGGGTATCCTATAGAGTCGATGGCCTGATCACGATCCCGGTCGCCATTTACGGGTTCATCTTCTTCCCAGACACACCAGCAACAACCAAAGCGTTCTACCTGACCGAGGAGCAAAAGGCGTTAGCAGTGTCGCGCGTCCCGCTCGTCGAGGACAAGTCGCCCTGGTCCTGGGCATTCTTTCGACGCTCGCTAACCTCGCGCTTCTTCTGGGGTTTCATGGTCCTGTGGATCATCGCAGGCGAGACGGAGTCCTTCAGCACGAACGCGCTGCTAGCCCTGTACATGAAGAGCCACCCAAAACACAAGTACACTATCGCGCAGCTCAACGACTACCCGACCGGCGTCCCCGCCGCGGGCATCATATCCACGCTCTTCTGGGCGACGCTCACCGACTTTCTCAACGGCAAGCGGTACCTGGTGGGATACTTTGTCGCCATCACGGGGGTTGTCACCTCGTCCCTCATCTTGGCCGCCTCGAATTATTCCGACAGCGACTACGCGACGCCTATAGTCTTCGGCGCGTACTACTGGGCCGGTGCCGTGTATGCGTGCCAGGCGACTTTTTTCGCCTGGGCTAACGACACGCTTCGCTACGAAGAACACATGTTCCGCGCCATCGTTCTCGCTGGCATGAATTTGGGTAGCAATGTCATTAATGCCTGGTGGGCTATTGTCTTCTATGGCGCATCCATGGCGCCTTGGTTCACGGTAAGTAGAACGACTGACCGTACTTCTCCTCCGCCTCCTCCATCTTATCATTCCTATGAATATTTTCAGTGTGCGATAAACGGACTATTGACCACCCTTTCCCTTACAGAGAGGTATGTGGGCTATGATAGGCGTGTCCATTGCCTTGGCTATTTGGACTGCTGGGTTGTCGTATTTGACAGCTCGCCATGAACGGATACGGAAAGCTCAGTTTGATGCGGACCTTCAACAGCATAATGAGAAACAGAATCTCGAATGAGTCTGAGATGTGGTATTTTTGGGTAGTCAATGACAATCAACGCAGGGGACCCGTAGATAGTTGGATGAAAATGTTCCGTAGTTTGCTTTGAGAACTTCGAACTATATACGTGATGCGAATAGACTATACAGCTTCCAGTTGCCAAAAAGACAAGTGCCAAAACGTAAATCCGGTCGTGAAAACCTAAGAGGGAAAAAAAAAAGCCTTACACCGCGAAATGTACTCCCAGCGTGTATTTTATATTATTACCTATCATCTTTCCCCACCGACGTCAGAAGGTTTAAATGTGTTCAACTCATATCTTCATGTCCTAGTCCACTCTTGGGTTGTCTCCATAATCGCTTCAGTGCCTTAATTTGTCTGGCATGGCTTTAAAAATAATACTGCTGGCCGGACTGCCCTGGAGGAGCTTGCGGTAGAAAATCAAAACTCATATCTGCGCCGGTATAGAACGGGTCGGGTGATTCTGAAAAGGTCAGCGTGTCCTTTACGGCAAAGAATGTCAGCGACTCACCCCAAAAGATGGAGTCGTAGAGCTCCATTGGGGCGAGAGTCGATGGGTCAATTTGACCTGGGTCTTGAAGGCCAACTGCCGCGCTCATCTGTGCCTGGTACGCCATGGGACTGCAACTGGTATCAGTAAAGGATTTAAATGGCGTGCTAGCAGGTATACTGTACTTTTGAAAATCTTGAATAGGGTTGCTATTTTGTAGTTCCGTCATGGCGAGCGCGGCATCTTGATGTCTATCATATACAGGCTGCTGACGGGCCTGGGCGTTCAATGTTTGAGGGTTCTGGATAGTAGAAAAGTTGACAGGGGTGCGTGTTCCGGATGCACTTTCACTCCGAAGTCCAGTAACCCCATGAAGGGTACCATAATCATAAATATTTTTCAAAGCGGCGAGAGCTCTTGACAGAGGCCCGGACAGTTCAATATCTTTATCCGTCTTTCTAATGTGTTCCGGAGAAGGACTATCCTGCTCCTTGGCAGTTGCTGCGGATAGAGCTGCAATTAAGTCACCGTGAAGTTGTCTGACCTCTCGGTCCTGTTTTGTTTCATTCAAGATACCAAGGAGAACAGCAGAAGAGAGTCCGTGGTAGGTGAATGCCCAACTGCGGGTTGGGATGAACGACAACTGATGCATTGCTAAGAACATGCGCACCGTCTCGGTCAGATTTGTCTTGCATTTTTCGGACAACACCTTTTGCTCAGCGGTGCTTAGCCGTGTACAGTCACGACGGAGGGCAGGCCTACAACAGACAGACACGACAAATGAGGTGTGAAGCCGAGTTGCATAATGTTGCAGTTTATCAAGCACGCTCTTGCAGGCTTCTCTGCTCCGGAGCTGTGGATATACTCTTGCCCTCAGCGATTCAACCTCCTCGCAGTTTTCAATGATAGTGTGATACGTATAATCTGCTGTTGCGTCTGGGTTGAGCCGCTTCGAGATTAGTTCACACAGATGGTACATCATCTCCAGATAAGAAAGCCCATCCGTCGCGGCACTTGGTGACGTCGGAATAGGACAGCAGGGGATATTGGTCATGTTCGGGCTGACGTCTATTGTTAGTGGATTCGATGAATAAATCGCGTTATCGACACCTACCGGTCAAAGGATAGTGATGTGAGCGTGTCGTGCCATTGGCATGTCCACCTATAAATTGTTAGCTTGGCAATTTCCATTAAGTCTCTCTGTGGATTCGTCTTACCAGAGCTTACGGCGAACGAAAGACTTCTGATACATCTCGCTCTGGTTGCTTTCCTCTTGTATTATAGTCCGGTGAAGACCAAGAGACTGTGCTAGGCGGCAGGTCATCCCGATAATGGCCCATGACGCTTCAGCCTTCATGTCATTGAGAAGCACAAAGCCCGTAAGCAGGAGAGCTTGAATAGATTCTAGATTTGGACTTCAGAATTGTTAATACCCCACTCGTAGGACTAGGGGAATTACACTGACCGGAGTAGAAAGTTGCCTATCCTTAAAAAGTGGAATGATATCTGAATGTACTTCTGCGAGTCGCGTGTCCTTACATGATAAGGCGAATCGCGATATTGGGACCCTACCGCCATCACCGCAAATAAAATAGCGAGCCACGAAGCTGAGACTGGCCGCCCAGGTTTGTTCGTATCTTTAGCACTCATAGCTCTCTCCTCGAGATATATAATTATACGAGACTCTAGGTCGTCAATATCAGCCACGAACCCCCAGAAGGGATGCGCTATCTCCTTATAGGCGGTGAATAGACTGTTGTGGTTCATTAGAACTGTGCTGCAAGGATGAGGGAATATTCGTTCGGGGTAAGAATAAACACATACATCATAACCTCTCGGTCGGGTGGTAGTTCGGTGAATATGTCTTGCGTCATCATATCAAGATGCTTAGCCGACATAAGGGGAAAGGGAGCAGATGTGTCGAGCCCGAATATCGGGCGCATATCCCGACGGATGTCGATACCCTCCCTCGTGTCGATGGGCGAGGGCTGGTCCCTCAGTAGAGCTGGGATACTGTTCTGGCCTACGTAGCGGTGCAGCTCACTATTTGAGTCCGTCTGGTCTGGAAAAGGCTTCACTCAGCAAGGGGCTCAATACGTTTTATATGGTTTGGTTACATACCAATAGCTGCCCGCCAGCCACTTGGTGGCCGGTCCTCTTCTTGAGCATTTTCTGGGCTTCCATCCGGGGAATGAGCTCGCTTTTTACCCAAGTTACTCCCGGTTGAGATGGTGCCTTGTTTAGAGGCACTCGACCGATTAGGTTTATAACTGCATAGTTGGGGATGCTCTCTTTTAACACAATTCTCGCAAGGTAAATCGTTGGTACATCTCACTTTCCGTTGCCGACAGGGCCAACAGGCGGTTCCTTAAAATAAAGTAAGCAAATGAAAATCGTTTCTTGAATGATTCAAAGATGTATTTAAGAAAACGAGCCTGCTCGTCAGCGTGTAACATGGCTGGGATTCCACACAACAACGAGGCCTACACCGGAACGCAGCACGAGGAAAAGGCCTCAAGTTTCTAGAAGCTAATTATGGGGCCAACCCCGCATGATTGGGTCTTTGTTTTTGGGCGTTCTTTCACATACCATATCGAACTTTGCGATGAGAATGAATGATATGACTGGCTTGCTCTGGCGTTAAGTCCTCAATGGGGACTTGACTGACGTCCTGTTCCAACATTGCTAGAAAGACGATGTCCGCGGCCCCGCCGTAGGGACATTCATCTAAGGTTAAGTCGGCAACGGGGTTTGCCAACGAGAAGTCTTGGCAACGGCGAAGGCGTCTACTTGCCGACCAGGAGATATGGGTCAGAGCGATATGAAAGGATTGTTTGCAATAGGTATTGCGGCGGCCGGCACGGTGATTGAACGAGGAGCCAGCCGGAGAGCGAAAGGGGTGCCAGTATGGCAGTACCTAACCTATAGTAAAAGTGGAATCGGTGGGCGTGGGAATCCCGAAGCACCGAGATCACCTCTAGCGCTCTATGCTATGGGCAAGGAGGAGGGAGGATTTGAGTCAGGCTGAGCTAGTATTATGGCCAGTCTGCCTTGCCGGGCGTACGTACGTGCCTGCGTGCCAGCGTGTATGTGTGCGTGGATGAAGAGCTGAAGGAGGGAAAATCCCGAGCATACCGAGATTGATGAGAAAGGCAGTTTCATTCAAAGCACAATTGAGCACCAAACGACCAATCGAGACGCCTCAATATTACTACCCATGCTTGTCATCCACCTGTCAATCACCTTGAGCGCTTATATATGGTAATAAGCAATTGGTTGGAATTTCAAAGGAAAGGGTGGGAATTGGAGCCGTTGGGAGTGGGATGGTGCAACTGGATGATGCTGCAAAGAAACCATACCACCCAAAACCTTCTCCAGTACACGCTCGTCTTCCTCTACCCCAACCGCCCCAACCCTTTCCAGTTCGCAGATAGGTCAGCACTGTTAACCTGCTAACCTAGGGTACCCTTAGGTAGAGGTAGGGGGTGGTAGGATGCCTAGGTGGCGACTCACAACCACTACCATAGCGTATACCTATCCCCCCTCACTCAGGCAAGTTACGTCTTCTGTGGCTAACTGGAGCGGGGCGCTAGAGCTGAAAACTAGTTAACCCCGTTTATTTCCTGTGCTCCGTACCCGGCGTTTGTCGACCCCTCAAATCTGCCCAGATTTCAACCTAGCATGGTACAGCACCTGCCATACATTCAACCTTACCTGAAGTACAGATATGTATGCACTCAATCACCCCACTGTAATAATAGGGGCTGGGGAATAGGCACATGGCTGAATGGGAACCAGACCTCACGTTAATTAGGCGCTACAGACCTGCCTAACCTAGGTAGTTCGACTTAGTATAGATCGGTCCACCCACGAACCTTGAGCGCACGATCTTCCCCTTCACGCACCCACACCAACCGATTACCTCCTGGCAATTTATCTCTTCTTCAGTCCGCACACCCACCGGCTGTCGCATCGTGCTACGTATACTTCCGCTAAACTCGCTCTCTTTTGCTGATAACCCTCCTGTGCCTTTTCTTCGCCGCCTTTTCGAGGAGTCTTAGTGGCCGTCTCCACGTCACCACAACGGCTCGGCCCGTTTGACGTATGTATTTTCCCAGTGAATCTACTGTAGGTAGCTAGACTGCATATGGCTCGTCTGTCTATTGAGGTTTTACCATGGCTAATACTGTCATATGCTTTATTGATTCGCTGATTCGTATAGTAGCGGGTAGTTCAGCTTCGAAATCGCGAGATATTACCGGATACCTCGTTCATCAGTGTCGTCCCCGTGCTCTAAATTCAATAGCCTGTTCATAGTCTGGCTCGTCTTCGATTCCTTGGTTTTGGAACTAGACTGCGTCTTTTCTGTTGGGGCGGGATCGGGGTAACGGTCGAGTCTGTTCCTACTTACCAACGCCTACATATTAGCTGTAAATGGGGTTCATGTAGTAGTGATGGCCCTAGACTATATGCATGGGTCTAAGCATGGGTTAAACCCGGGATTTCGCTCCGATCATCATCACATCACGGAGTTACCGCTGAAATCAACCAGGAAAAACACCGAATTTGACATCTGGTTCCTAGAATTCTCCAACCTTTACAGTCTGAACCTGCGAAGGCCGAACCCTACTCTCTCAATCGAGCAGACCAGAGTCTCGCCTTATGATCAGGAAGATTGGTTTTACACCGCTCTAAAGGAACAGTACCACCAAGGCAATGCTGAAATAGTTCTGAAGAACTTCCACAAAGAAGCCCGAAACATTCATTCGCGTTGGGTGAAGAAATCGAAGGCGGATCTTGATGTCATTCCTTCCTACACTAACTTGCCTCGAGCTGCGACAGAGCCGGAGCGTGCACATTTGTTAAGACGCCTGACGGTTATTCTTGAAAACTTAGGTCCAAGTGATGATTCCCAATACTCGGTAACGGGGGCCGAGGATTACTCGGCCCGGGAGGAGATCTCGGCCTCAGAGGGAACTCTATCGCCAAGCGCTCGTCGTCGCTCGAAACGTTCATCTGATGAGTGGTTTAACCAGAATTCGTCTCCGAAACGCTCTAAGGCTGCAGCACACCTTTCAAGGTCCCCTAGTGTTCTCTCCCGTCTTGACAGTGGTGAATTTAGATCCGCAACACCCTTACCAGAACCAAGAGTGTCGCTTCCACTACGTGATCTACGATCCAGCCAACAACACGCTAGCTTCGGACATGAGCAGTCATTCGACACGAACAAAGCGTCATTTGTGTCGTCAGTTTTCACCGACGCGGAAGATGTTTCCTTCGCATTGCCAGATACACAGGAAACTGAAGTTACTGTTGAAGAGACAAGCTCACAAAATAAGGCAAGCTCGCAACATAAAGCAAGCTCGCAACAACCACCAAGCCAAGCACCAAAGCGGTCCCAACCGTCTATGGTAAGCTCCTTGCCTGAGCGTTCGCTTCACGCTTCATTCAACGAACGAAACAATCTCCAGCAGGATGTAGCGAGTCTATTACAGCAAAGTGTGCCTCCTAATAGTTCATACCCGGATCTAAATGACGGCGTAGGAAGCCCTGAACCCACTCAGCGTGACCAGCTTGCATCCAATATTGGAGATTTCAAGAGGCGGCTCGAAGATGTTTGGCGTGAGTAAACATACGTGAAATCCTAATCACTATCACTAATTTCTTATTTAGCTATATTTCCTCCTCACCTCCAGGATGCACCCCTCGCTGTACGCTGGGAAGTAATGCGCGTTGCTCTGCACTGTGGGGTGTCTTTGCAAGTCCTAAAAAATCACCCGTTCAAATATGATCCCACACTAAACAATCAGAGTGTGTTGTGGGAACGGCTCCGACAGCTAAACATCTTTGAAGGCAAAACTTTCCCCGAGAAGTCGAAGCCAGAGGCATGGATCGCAGCTATGAGTAATCGTTTTGGCTCTACGGATCAAGTTGTTACATTGACTGCTTCTTTGACTACCAACTCGTCCGCAGATGGGCCTCTTTTCAAGCTTAGTTTGCAACCACTAAAGCTAGATCTCCCACATAGACTGGATCGGCGCTTTGGATCTGACCGTTTCGTTGAACTCATAGTCCCGTCCATTCACTCTCGGGATATGGAGAGTATAAAGAAGTCTAATAATACCGGTATAGACATCATTTTAAATTGGTTGACCCGGGATTGCCATGTCTTCCTGGGCCGTGTGTGGAAATCGTTTTTCACCAAAGATGCTTCGCCGAAGAAGATTCACAAAGATAATACTCTGAAAAAAGACGGTGATATTGTAACCGTATTCCAGGAAAGAGTTTACTTGTTTGCAGAGAATGGGAACGACTTTGCTTCTGCGGACGCAATGATGTCTGTATCACCTGCGTTGGAACCTAGCAACGGGCATACTAAAATGGAGCGCAAAGACCTCATAAACTGGCTCCTGCAGATACAACAGCACGAAAAAAATCGAGGACAACCTGTATGCAAGCTGTTTTCGAGAATAGCCTTAGGTAATATATCTCCTTCAGTCTTGACAACTATCTTTGTCTTACTAATAGTACCCAGGACTCAGCCGAACACATCCAGCCGTGATACTGAACCCGGAGCAAATTCGTCATCGTGATGAGGATGTACTATCTCCGATCGGGAAGGTGATGAACGATGGGATAGCTCGTATGTCAACCGGCCTTGCTCGTCAGATCCGCGACATGCTGGGACTCGAAGACACTCCAGCCGGATACCAAGGTCGATTTGGGAGTGCGAAGGGTTTTTGGATTCGAGATACCGAAGACAGGAGCGACGATATATGGATTGAAACTTTCCCGTCCCAGAGAAAGTGGGAATGTGACTATGAAGAGGAGTATCACCGGACATTTGAAGTGCTCAAAGAGGCAAAGGAGCTTAGGTCCGCCACTTTGAATCTCCAGCTACTTCCCATTCTCGAAGACCGAGCAATAAACGCAGCATCCATGAAAGCAGAAATTGGCCGCTTCATGAAAGAAAGCCTCGAAGCCGAAATGAAATCCCAGAAGGATGCGATGACGGATGCAGCGCAGTTTAGACTCTGGGTGTATGAAAATGCTGCTCCGCAGCGCCGGCAAGACCGTGTTAGATCCGGCTGTATTCCTTGGCTTGCAGGGCTTCCGACCAGCAGAGAAGATCAAATGGAACTGCTCTTATCCCATGGCTTCGATCCGATGAAGCTCGAGTATTTGCGAAAAATCGCTTTCGACATTCGGAAAGCGAAATGTGATGAGCTCCAGACGAAGCTCAATGTCAAGGTTGGGCGATCTACATACGCGTACATGACTGTCGACTTCCTGGGTGTCCTTGAGGAAGGCGAGGTCCACATGGGTTTTTCCTCTAAATTTACAGATGAAAGTTCTGGTTTCTCTGAAACGTTCCTCCATGGCATGGACTTACTAGTAGCACGGACGCCGGCACATTATCCAAGCGATATTCAACGAGTCAAGGCCGTGTTCAAACCGGAACTTGGCTCTTTAAAGGATGTTATTGTCTTCCCGATTAAAGGTAACATCCCGTTGGCAGACAAACTCTCGGGTGGTGACTATGATGGTGATATTGCCTGGGTATGCTGGGAGCCGGCCATCGTTGAGAACTTTAGGAACGCAGAGATGCCAGAAATACCTGATCTCTTCGCAGAAGGGGTGCTTGAGAAGAGAAAGGATACATACAAGGCCCTTGCCGGCGATGTTACCACGGAGTTCATCGACCAGGCATTTCGTTTCAATATGGAACAGAGTCTCCTTGGCAATTGCACGAACTACAAAGAAAAGCTTTGTTACTCGAGACAGTCCGTCAGCGATGAGCATGCTATATATTTGAGCACCCTAATTAGCCATCTAGTCGACCGGGCGAAGCAGGGCATCATCTTCTCGGAGGAAACCTGGAACAAGCTACGAAGAGATCGTTTCAATAGCCTACAAGGGCGAGCGGAGAAAACCTGGAACAAGCTACAAAGAGACCGTTTCAATAAGCGGCGTAGAGCAAAGGTGGAACCACCAGTTCCTCAATACAAAAAACAAAACTGGGAGTTGAGCGAGCCCCCAACCCACATCATTGACTATGTGAAGTTCGTTGTGGGCAAGCCAACCGTCGAAAACGAGCTCAAAGAGCTTAATCGGTATCTTGGGCAAGCCGACCAAGATGACAAAGACCTGGTCAAGTTTTATGAGTATTTCGAGAAGTTAAAACGACCATCAGAACATCGAAAAAAAGATGAACAACAACTAGGGAGAATCAAGAAAAACACTTGGGAGACAATTCTGGATGAGCTCAAGAAAAGCATTGACGCCGTCGTCAAAGAGTGGTCCGTCTCTATGCAAACCACCAGCAACTTTGAGGCCAAAGTTTTAAGGATACACGAAATGTGGCAGAGCATAATGCCGACAGAGAAAGTGGCTTCCAACTCAGTACGGTCTCTCTGCGAGAGTGGTCTTGCTAGTGTTGGGCTGTCCCAATGGGACCTCCTTAAGGCATCTTACTGCTTCAAGATGCATTACAAGAAGAGTTTTTCTTGGTACATTACTGGCTACCAGTTAGCATATCTAAAAAGTACCGTCGTCAGTGGGGGGAAAGCCGCACCCCCCATATTGTTGACTCCAGAAATGTATGCTGGCGCGAAACCAGATGCAAAATTCATACGCGCCGTTGCTGCACGGAACGAAGGGCTTCGGTTCCAGGGCGCAGTTGAGGAACTCGAGGAAGACGACGGCTCCATGGAGGACGATGCTTAGGCTGCATATGCCGTCCCAGGGGTTGACAACCCCCGAGAACTATTGGCAGAAATGCCGCACCCTCATCCCCCGCTGGATGTAGGGAAAATGGGTGTCAGAGCCTGGTTAGACTGGTTGAGACGAAGCACTACGCGCTATCTCACAAGCTCAGAGTACGCCGCATGATACGTATCGAGCCAAAAGCCACCCAGTCATTGACCTGGCACTCGCCCGCCAAATTATGCACATTCAATTTGTGACGAGATGACTCGTATGTCATCGAATTGAATAGCTTACTTTGGGTAGTACGCTGGCTTCTTGAAAGAACCATCCGCTTGAGCGGGTGGCAAGTTGGATGCAAAATTCAGTAAGGGAAACAGGAACAGGCTATCCCGAGCGAATTTTTTGCATCCATTTGTCTGGGAATATTTGCCTAGGGATGCTTATCCAAGCCTACTAGGCAATGTTACTAGTACAACGGTGGATTGAGACTGGGGGGTCCTTTAGGTCATGTCATTCATTGCACAACAAAGTCTTATTTCTTTTTTCTCTTCCGTGGTAAATTTTTGATACCACAGGCTTCTTGGTGAAAGAACTTGACAGTAATGCTGTGGATCGAGGGGCAGAATTATTGAGTCTGTACACAGGACAATATAATACCGATAGTGCGCACCATATATTTCTCAGAGTAGGAGATTATTCAATTCTTTCTACTATCGTGGAGACGAGTTTCGATGTGGCTGATTAAAACCCTCGGTTGGTGCCGTCTTGATGGAGTTCGTTTATACTTCTGGCCTTGGGGTAGACACTGTTAGCCTACATATACGCGGGAGTGAGCCGTTTTGTAGTACTTATTTTGAATATCCTACCGGTAGTACTGTCAGGTTTTGGGGAAAATCTCACTGATTACATCTAGTCTGCTCGGTTCTACAGGTAGGTATAGTACATCATGCTCTAGCACTCATGCAATATCTATAATAGAGTATCCTTGAAGTCTCTAACAAGCAAAGGAAGTAGGGAATGGACACGGCGACATTCAAAGAAGAGAGAGGGCAAAACAAAACCCTGAGTCTGGTCTATGGGCGGTATCTTGGATACCCTAGGGAAGCAGCAGGGGACCTCGATGTGGTGTCTCTTCATCCCTTAAGTTTTAACTAAGGTAGGTAGATTATCATCGTGGGTCATGGGAAACATCTGAATGATGCCTGACGTTGTGCCTGTGCCGTCCCGGAGGCGAGGTGTCCGTGACTTTTACCTTTGAACGGGGCCCAAATCAACCAACAAAACAAACAGATAAAGTATAGTGTTCTAAAGTTAGGAAGAGAAACTAAAAGGTCTCAGAATACGAGATATTCCCACATCGTGAAGAAAATCATAGGTATTATTCACCAGGTTAGTGGTGTGTGTGGTGCGATGTGTGAGCACCTCTAAACTACAGGTACGTAGGTAAGGTAGATAGATGGAGGGGGTTCTGGATGTCCTATACATGCGTACATAGTAATATTTTGTTTACAACTGTTACATCGTTCGCCTAATAGTTTATAATGATTGCTGGTCTTACGGTGACATGACCTTTTATCTATCTATTAATAAATACGCACGTTAAAAAGGTAGGTTAGGTATGTATGTACGTATGTATGTATGTATGTACCTATAGTGTAGTTACTAAGGTATGTGGTAGGACATGATAAGACGGACGTTTGGCTGGACCGGACGGGTTCATGTCGCTCTTTTCCCGATTTTCTGCGTCGCTCGCTACCTAAAGACAGAAGAGTGTGGTGTTGCGATATCTCTTTGTGTGGTGCCAAATATCATTCCATTCCGTCCATCGTGTTAGTGGGCTAGGTATGCGTTTCTAACCTTAGAAACTTGAGCTGATCCCCTACGGCAGCATACTTACCTGGATCCTCGGCATTGGTCAGAACGCAGGTAGGTATGCTGGACGAAAACAAAGTCGGGAAAACCGTTTTGGAAAAAGCAACAGCTTCGAAAAGAAAAAGGTTGGTTGGTTGGTTGGTGGATTGGATGGATTTGTACTGAGCATCTACCTATCCCGTGATTCGCAGTTTCGGGAGGGAGATGATCGGCAAATACGAATGCCAAGCGGCGCATGTGCATTGCCGATTTCTTAAGCTAAACTGAACTGGACTGGAGATTTTTGGCTCCCCCCAGCCGCCTGGTTGGTTAGATTTGTAAACTTACTGCAGACGATGTTGATCTGGGCGATGTCACTTTAATAGTCTCCTATGTAGTAGCAGTGTCGTGATATATGTCGTAGTTATGTTGTACATACGATGTTTTGTTAACATATCTCTCTACCTAGGGTAGGTAGCTAAGTATGTAAGTTGTAACAATCCTTTCCGATGAAAAGGTGTGACGTACCGGTATGCTGTATGCTATATTTTCCTGGCGCCAGCAACGATCAAATGGGGTCTCTCAATTTTAGTCTACCTACTATGTATATTCCGGTAGAGTTAAGATCCTTGAGGTCTAGCCCGGGGAAAGATCAACATGGATATTTACGTATGTAGCACCGTGATGGAGCTTTTTCTGCTCGTGTGCTTTGAACCATCATAACAGCAATACATAGTAGCTGGGATGCCTGAATGTTAGCGAAGCGTGCCGTTCTAGCCTTACCGGCACTGTATTCAGTTGCATTACAACCCCTACAACATATCAGTGCGGCTACCTAAGTAGTTTTGCGATAAGTCCACATGCGTTTTAACGGTTCTTTAACCCTTGCAAATAATGCTTGCTAAATTCTTATTTCGTTGGCCCAATTGCCGCTTCCCCGTCTCGTAATCCTGCTGTTTTGCTAGGGTTATTTCTGGGGGTAGAAACACCCGCCGGTCATCTAGAGGCGCAACGTCATCTTTTGCTGTCATTCCTGGCGGTTGTTTTTAGCAATAATGGATGATAATATCACTCCATGCCTACCCACACTTTAGCTAGAACTGCGATGGGCATGTAAGGGACGTGGTAGGTAGGTAACTGCGGGAAGTAACGAGTCGTATATCGTACTTTTGGGAAAGAACATGACGCATTCACTTTTCGCTTTGTGACACTCATCTTTCGGTAGAATTATCCATGTAACCTAGCTTGGTTGTACAGCACACAAACTTCCCCATGGGCCATCCTAATATCCCATCGTCAATACTACTCGAGACCACTTCGGGTACTAGACTAACCTACACCATACCTGAGCGGACTAGGACCAACGGCCTCTACCTTATCAGACTATCACGTCGATCAGCCCAAAGGTTAAATAGTCGCTTACATCTCTTTTTTCTTCCTCATGAACTTCTGGTGTTTGCTCGTCAGACCAATACCATACCATCATTACCCCTAATAGAACCATAATCAAGACACACACTCGCTTTCCTCACATATAGTCTTGATATCCTATAAGCAGACAAGATGTACGCCATCTCAACTGCCCTCACTCTCCTGCTTGGTGCCGTCTCGGCCCAGCCTTTGTCGCCACCGGCAACTAGAGACGTCTCTAGAATTTACTTCAGCTGCAAGTCAACGACTGGTTCCGGTTACTCGCCCAAGTGCTGCACAGATGTAAACGGCCAAGTCGGAGTAAATTGTGAGTTTAACGATCCACTTACTCATTCTCACTTCTCTGCTTAGAATCACGGTGCCTAACGAATCGATATCGCAGGTATCCCAGCCCACCAGATGGGAGCAGTAGACCCCTATTGGGAGTGCAACTTATACGTGTACAACATCACCGGATGCTGCCAGACAACCGTAAGTCTTCCTTGTCGCACACTAGCTTCTTGATCCGATACGGATATGTCGTAGCGTCGACGGATGGAAATAGCTTAGTTCTGAACTAACGCTCCGGTCTCACGATAGGGCTATAAGAACCCATACACAAACAATACGCTCGACCTCTGCGCCATGAACATTGATCAGATCTAAAGGAGGTCAGCATATCAAAAACGACCAAAACATCGAAGATATAGAAGTGCAAACAACAACATATACCATCCTCCAGTCAACCTTAAGACATGGGGGTCTGCCTCAAGGCAAACGTAAATTGAAGATACCGTTGCGGCAGGATAGCGTGCGCGCTGCGGGCACCTAGTCATGTCTTATCAGCCACACAGTAGCATACTCGTCACTGCAAAAACGGCTTCCCGATAAAGCGTACCCGAGGGTAATGATGGATCGAACCTAATAGCACACGGGTCGAGGAAATTGGAATCGGAATAACGGGATCATGAGCATTATGAAATACTTGAACTCCTACGACAGGGTGCGTACACACCATGCGATAGCAGGCTTAGCTGGTTTACGAATCAATAGACATTATTAATACTCTAAATAACCAGCTGTTTTTCTCACTTACTTGGGAAATGTCGAGGTGAAGTTTCCCTCATTCGACAATAGCATTAGCCCGTCGGGATACGTCAGGCTAACCTGGGGCTTCAAGCAAGCCCTTTGCTCATCATTCAACTCCGGGATCAGAAACCGAGTTAGCCCAGATGATGATCGCCGTATACAGGTTCCATATCATCTTATCTGCGTATCAACGCCTGGCCGAGAATATGAAGCATTAGCATGCGACATAACTTGGTGGTGCACCTTGTGAAACTTGGGGGTTCTCATATTAGGCACACTAAGCACTGACGTAGTATACCCACTTACCTAGCTTGTCATAGCATACTAGGCTGCTAACAACATCACGCAATAGCATCACCATCGCTGTCACCCTGTCAGTCGACGAAAATGTAAAGACGCAGCTTTACTTGCCTAGCTGGGCGATTAATTGGATGTTGATACGTCGGGGGGAGGGGTTCTTCGTTTATTGCTGCGACATCTCGGCGCTATCAGTATCTAGGCCCTGATTCCAGAAATAGACGAATAAGTCTCGTATATCGATGCCTTTTTGTTAGGCTTCAAAGATCCCACGCACGACGTGGGGAACAACCCCGGATGGTCGGGGTTAAAAAAGTCGGATGTTATACCTTTGGAGTCACGGATGTGCGACCATTTAAGGCTATGACACCCGGGACCTTCAGACCCTTAGTTATCGAGGGGAAAGACAGGAGTTCTTCTTTGCTTTCTTTCCTAAAACCTTAAATTCAACTCCGCCCTATCTTTTAACTAAACTTTTCCTTTCCCGACTTACAGAGCACATTCTATTACTTTATCTCCCTAAACGTCTAATCGAGGGCCCAGTAGAATTTCTACATTGCAAAATGGCAGACAAACCACTTCCCACTTCGTTGAAGGAGTCCTTGGACCATACCAAGGTCGAATACCGCCGGCTAGGGAACAGCGGTCTCAGGGTCTCGGTTCCTATCTTTGGTGCTATGAGTATTGGTGACACGCAGGCATTAGAATGGGTCGTTAACGAGGAAGAAGTGAGTTCATCGGCCCTTCCGTCTATCGGCTGCAGTTGAAGAGGGGGACATTCAATGCCCCTTATGTCACATACCGATTCACTTCTCTTCCCTGCCTCCCTCTCTCCAATGCCACGAATATATAGTTCACTTCAAGATTCAAAAGGCTAACGCCCAAACCAATCCCAGGCCCTTCCCCTTCTCAAACACGCCTACGACAAAGGCATCACAACATGGGACACGGCAAACATCTACTCGCAAGGAGCGAGCGAGGTGATCGTGGGAAAGGCGCTGAAGAAGTACTCGATCCCGCGCCACAAGGTCGTCATCATGACGAAATGCTTCTGGGCCGTGGGTGAGGAACCCGACGTCCGACACTGGGAGACTAAGACTCAACTCGAGAGCGCTAGGGATTACATCAACCAATTCAGCTTGTCTCGCGCGGCTATCTTTAACGCCGTAGAGGCATCGCTGAAGAGGCTGGACACGGAGTATATTGACTTACTCCAGATTCATAGATTTGATCCTGAAACCCCCATCGAGGAGACCATGAAGGCGCTGCATGATCTTGTGCAGGCCGGCAAGGTTAGGTATATTGGGGCCAGTAGCATGTGGTGAGTCATGATGTGCGGGTTGGCTTGTTGGCCTGTTGGCCTGTTGGCCTGGTCGAGGTGGTTGAGTGAGGAAAATGAGTTTCTCAGAAGGTTGCTGATAAGGTTGCTAGGGCTGTCCAATTTGCGCGGATGCAATTTGTTGCCGAGAAGAACGGATGGACGAAATTTATCTCGAGTAAGTATTCCCTCGGCATAATCCCCTGTTCCGTTGAGGATCATTCTGGTCTTCATGCCTTTCTTTCACTTACACTTATCTCCGAGAGCCCATCCCAACACTCCGCCGGACGCGTGTGTGTGAGGGAACTCGAAGAAAAAACACCTAAATCAGTCCAATCCTCCGTTGTGATATATACCACTAAGGAGAAATACACACTAACGCTATAGCCCAGTGCAAAACCACTACAGTCTCCTCTACCGCGAAGAAGAGCGCGAAATGAACCGTTTCTGCAACGACACAGGCGTCGGCCTTATCCCCTGGGCGCCTCTCGCACGGGGTCATCTCGCGCGCCCGCTCCAAGCCTTCGGGAGCACGCAGCGCAGCGCAGCAGAGAAAGCTCATCTCCAACAATCTCAAAATCAAATCCCGGCCGCGGACCAAGAGATCATCAAACGGGTGCAAGAGATTGCCGAGAAACGCGGATGGCCAATGAGTCACGTAGCGCTCGCGTGGATTGGGAAAAGGGTCGCCAGTCCCATTGTCGGATTCTCGAGTATCAAGCGCTTGGACGAGGCTACAGACGCGCGAGGGAAGACGCTGACAGCGGAAGAGGAAAAGTATCTCGAGGAGCCGTATTTGCCTAAGGCTATTTCAGGACATCTTTAGATTTTTTATAGATGAAATGACAGATGCTTGTTTGGGTTCGGGGGTGACGTTGTAACCATACCTAGGTTAGGTAATAAATATGATAGTAGGAGAAGGGATGCCACTTTGGCCCTTCCACGATTTTGAGGGTTGACATACGTACAGATAGGTACTGGGGTTTCGTCAGCGAATTATTTATATATGTGACACGATATACAAGGCTCTTGGTAGCTAGCGAGAGTGAGACTTCGAAGCTGGTTTCGAAGATGGGCTCTGGCGCTTTTTCGACTTACCGGACAATACATACATCACCATGAAATATCTCACGCAGGCAGTGCTAGAACAACAAAATACCCTTGTTTCCATTATTAATTCATTCATTTCGTTATTTTAGCATATGTTCCTTCGTCATCCTAACCATACCTAGGAATTCAACTATGCCTAGGCATCTATCCCGGAAAGATGATACATAAAAAATTAAAAATAAAAATTTGAATCAAGCTTCAGAGCTAAGGAACAAACCATCCAGCTCACCAGACCAATCACCACCAACCTCAGCAATCGGCGCCTCAATCGCAATAGGCGCCCAAACGAAACGCTCCCCGTTGATACCTAGAACAGCCTGGAACTCTTCTTCAGTGGCTTCGTCCCTTGAAACTAAAAAGGGAGAAGAAGATGGAGGCTTGGGTTTCGCCTCCCGGATACTGGCGAATGTGCGCTCGCCGCGACCCCTCACGGTAAGATCTACCCATTTGCCCTGGGGCAGTGTGGAGTTCAGACGGTAGTAGTTCCCCGAGGCGAAGAGCGTTACCGCTGGCGTTAGCATGAGGGTTGAGTCGGCGCCCGATAGTATGGTCGTGTCCCTGTCCTCTAGTCTGTTGTCGGAGTCCAGCTTGAGCCTGATGGTGAGGGTGTAATCGCGGCCCTTGGATGTGAGCGGGGTGCGCAGGGAGCAGCTCGGCGTGATGCGGAGGGTTCCGTCTGTCGTCGTTCTGCAGTTCGTGGTTCCGGTGTAGTCGTTGCCCGATTTATCGCGCACGCGTTTCCTTGCGCTCTCGTCTGTCGATAGTGAGGGGCCTAGATACGCGCTGTTGTTGTTGTCTGTGTCTACGTCAATGTGGGGGCGGTCTGGCGCCCAGGATCCGCTGTCATAGTGCAGAATCGTCGATGTCTCAGACGGGATGGCCCGGTCGAGGTTCTGTCCCGGAATCGAAGCATGTAAGACCGGGAACACCTGATGGAATTCGTCCTCTGTAAGATCTCCGCCCCATTGCTTGTCTGCTAAGGCCGGTATGCCCTCGCGCCATGCGTAGTACACCTCGCTGTAGACGGAAGCGTTGGCTCCATAGTCGTTCCACAGGGGGGCGATGGCGCCGAGGATATACTTGTTTGATCGCTCCGGGTTGTTCGATGCGTTCTTCGAGTCGAAGACGTGAGGTTGCCAGCGCCCACCGTCTGCTGGGTTGCCGTGGAATGTCTTTGATATGTTGATCGACTGGGGATAACTTCCTGACCATTTCGTGACGATATAGAATGTGTCATCAGAGTTTATGACCGAATAATTGTTCTGAATATAATCGTGTAGAGGGTTGTCCTCGAAGAACTCCCCTGACATATGACTGTTAGTCTAATATGAAAAATAGCGATATATCATAGCTTGAACAGGGTCGATGTAATCAATGCGTTCATGCAAATTGAATTCGACTCACAGTGTTGAATGGTGACATCCTTGCTAATGTTATCGTATTCCGCCTTGGGTGGGAATGTCCCCCAAATACGAACCGACTTGGAGCCGGTTTTGTGTATGAAGCTGGCTATTTCGTTCACAAAGCGGTTATACTCAGTGACTTCGCCGGTATACTCATCTGCGCCGATATGCACCGTCTTGCAATCAAACCAGTCCATGAAACTGCTCCAGATAGTCTTCATGGTAGGGATAGTGTCGGGGTGTGAGATATTCAAGAGCGACAAGTCATTGGTCAATCCTAGTTCAGGTTTCCATTGCACAATGGGCAATGCGTGGCCTGGTGCTTCGATCTCGGGAAGGATAGTAACACCTCGTGCTACACATGATGACTGAATATCTTTAAAATCTGACAACGTATATGATTCGTTGCGGAACTTATTCAAGCCCTCAAGTTCTGGCGAATCCAACCATAGCCGGAAACGAGCGTAAAGATTTAGTGATCGCTCTCTGGAGTAAAGCCTGACGTTGTTGTTGAGATTATCGCTGAGATGCAGTTGAAGGGTATTTTGCTTGAAAAAGCTCATATAGGCACAAAGCTCCTTGACAAACTGCAAAACCAAGAATGAGTCAACTGGTACCATCCTTATGGGAGCCATGGCGCTAACATACCTCAGGAGGGTAATAATGCCGGCCAGCATCAAGCATCATTCCTCGGGTCTTCCACCCAGGGACATCGATCGCCCTCCCCAGGGGTATCGCCCCTTGAGAGATGATAGACTGCTGGAGAAGTGATCGGGTAGCCCACCACACGCCGAGTGAAGAAGCTCCATGTACAGCAACCCCCGAGTTTGTCACCTCAAAAGTGTAGCCCTCGGCGGACGCTTCACCACTGGCATACTTGTAAAGGGGCCGGTCGTCAATACTCAAGAATATAGAGTCTGGCTGGGGAGTATAGGCTACGGATACAGTGACTTTGATTCCTAAGGCCTCATGAAGATCGGCAGCGAAGGTGCCTGCAAACTCACGTAGATTTGGTGGGATGAGAGTTTCGCCAGTCGTGTCCCTTGATCCTGCATACTTGGGGTCAACTAGAATGGATTTCACACTCGAGATATTATAAGTTCCACGATCAGACGTAGTGAAAGAATGAGTCGGAATGCCTATTGACCTAGGGGATGAGAGTACAGCTAACATTCCCAAGTCAGTATACGCATAACTGACTGATCGTACGTTGGAATGGCTTACCAAATAAGCTTGCAATTGTGTACAAGTAAGTGATGTGAAGGAAAGCCATAATGGTACGTGTATCAAAAAGAGCACCCAGAAGAGATTTGGTCGTGAGAGACTATTCGGATAATGAGATTTGTCTTCAAACCTCTCTGGGTCTTAACAATAGAGAGCACAACAAAACTGAGCAAGGAATCATGGACTCCGTGGATAATTCATATCATTATTTTGTCTGCATATACATATCAACCTACCTAGAGGTAGAACGTTTTCCGAAGCTCGCTTGCATGATGCAAGTAGGTCACGGCTGATCATTGCAATGTAGGGAAGTGTGTATTAAAGATGTACGCTGTACCACTAGTACGACCCTCAACAGTATGTGACATCGAGAGCGGGGGCGGCAATATTGCAGTAGCAAGGGCCATCGTCGTGAAGACGATGCTAGAAGGAGGCAGAGGAATTCGGCAAGAATAGTAGCGAGTTGGAGAAGCTGGATTCATCATATCTTCGGGAAAGGGAGGAGACACTTATTATATCATCATCGTTCCTCCACAACCACCAAAGTCACTATTCGGGGCCTACAAAACACAATTACCTGTGCTGCCTAGAGAAGGTGGCTTAAGTGACACAACTAATAATGACGGTCATTTCGAATCATCGCATATCATCTGGGAAGGAACTCATCTACCAACGACTCTGACAAGCTTTGTAATAGTGTCTGAGCTAGATAGCCGTAGAGGTGCTCTGGCGTCCAATTATTACATTGCGCAAGAGGTGGGGGTCACTGCTTTACAGGCTACGTCTCTACAGATGTACAGTATGTCGAACCAGGAACTGACGGCGGAGGCGAATGTGAGTAATAATGATGGAGCAGTTTGAGGTGCTTTAGGTAGTTTTATCGATAAGCTAGCTAAGGTGGATTTTTTTGTTTGGGGGAATAGAGGGGCAGATAGCGGGGTGATCAGATTGTTACCAGTATACTTAGATTTTCTCATCACTAAATGCTGTATTGTCTGAAAGGTGACTCTTGAAGTTAGCTAAGTGCTGGGGATCTGGTTATCTCCTCTGTGACTCAGTATCATCGCCACCTGTAACTCCGAGAACAGTTGCAGTTGCAATATAAATTTGTGTATCGTTGCCTCACCTGCAAGAATTTAGTTTGTGGCTATCAATACATTATTTGACCGTCTTACATTATTTCTTGTTCTGGACACATCGGCATCGCACCATGGAGGGAACCACGTCCCCAGCTGCTCCTCATGAGCCATCTCATATCTATACGAATAACGGCTACGATGCTTCCGTCGACCAGGAGGTACCACGCACGCTAGCCACATCGGGATCGAATGTGTTGCTTGCTGTGGAAGAAGACGACTCGGACTTCGACGACATATTCGACGACGATGACGAACCAGATCTTGCCCGAAATTATAACCGACAAAACCCCCTACATTCAAACCAGCAAAAACCTGCCGCAAACACATTCAGTAGTGTCGATGATCAAATATCAGCCCTTTCAAAACATGCTGCCAAGATACGGCTCGATGATGTCAAGGACACGCAGAGCCGCGACAAAGACAAGGCCGATCGGGCTACGAGCGAACAGGTTTTGGATAAGCGCACACGAATGATTCTCTACCAGCTCATCAACCGTGGCGTCATTAGCGAAGTTCATGGTGCAATTAGCACTGGCAAAGAGGCAAATGTTTACGGAGCCCTAGCCTACAACGACGACGGAACTAAGCTTAACCGAGCCGTCAAGGTCTACAAGACGGCCATTCTGAGCTTCAAGGATCGAGAAAAGTACATTACGGGCGAGCACCGCTTCAAGTCTGGTTCTGAGAAGGGCAATAACCGAAAGATGGTAAAGCTGTGGGCGGAAAAGGAATTCAGAAATCTGCGTCGAATCCATTCTGCTGGCATCGCGTGCCCAGAGCCTATCCAGCTCAAGATACATGTCTTGGTTATGGGTTTCCTGGGTGATAGGAGAGGTTGGGCCTACCCACGCCTCCGAGATGCAAATATCCCTGTAGAGGAATCTGAACAGATTTGGAGGGGTCTATACATCCAACTTTTAGGCATAATGCGACGCATGTACCAGGTGTGCAAGCTCGTACACGCAGATCTGAGCGAGTACAATATTCTGTATCATGATAAGCAGCTCTACATCATCGATGTATCACAGAGTGTGGAACATGATCATCCTAGGTCCTCAGAGTTTCTCCGCATGGATATCAAGAATACCGGTGACTTTTTCCGGAGGCAAGGAGTCGACACCCTTTCCGATCGGGTCATCTTCGATTTCATTACTTCACCCGCCGGTCCCGTAGAGGAACCAGGTCTCACGGAATCAATCGAGCACCTCTACGCCACACGAGCTGTATCAGCTACCGACGAGAAAGCGGTAGCTGAACAGGAGGTAGACAATGAGGTGTTCAGACAACAATACATCCCTCAGACCCTGGAACAAGTCTATGATATCGAGAAGGATGCCGAGCGTATCGGACACGGTGAGGGCGACAAATTGGTTTATCGCAACCTGTTGGCCGATCAGGTGGTAGTTCCAAAGACCGCAGAAGGGAAAACTTCAGAAAAAGATCAATCAGACGAGGGTGCCGCTCTTGAAAGTAGTGATGAAAGTGATGAAGTGAGTGATGATGAAAGTAGATTCGCGAAGGGCCCACCGAGGGGCAAGCGATTCGAGGATAAGGAAGAGAAAAAGGTCAGTGCCGAAATAAGTCCCTTTTATCAGTATCCCTGTTTTATTACAATTCCCACCCTCATTTAACTATTTTCGACTTTTGAGCAACAATCACTGACAGCAAGCAGCAACGAAAACAAGCCGCAAAAGAGGAGAAGACCGAAAAGAGAAAAGAGAAAATGCCTAAACATCTAAAGAAACGACTAGTGGCTGCGACATCTAGAAAGAAGAAATAGATTTGAGGCGATCCACGTGGTGGTACTATTGTCAAAATTTACAAACGCATCTTCCAGATTCCTACCTCACGTGATACTCTCACCGATTACAATCTTCAATCCTATTCCGGATAGGAGTGAAAAATTGGGTATGTTCAACATGATCTGTATTATGTATCACAAGCCCTTAAACCGGCTGTACCAAAGCCATAGAACCCGATGATTACCAGGTTTAAGTATCTTATCAAATTTCTTCCAAAAACACTTCGCCATAACAATCGGATGACGAAAGCCAAAGTCGTAACCACCAACTTCTCCCTGTGTTTTCTCCACACTCTGGTGATAACCGTTGCGAAGGCATGGTTGGATTGCGCTCCGAATCTACCCTGTACGGGCAGCATGAGGATCAAAGAGAGCCCTGACGATTGTTCATTTGGCTTGTATGCGATGTTCCTAATTACATCTACCTACCTACCTACCTTCCTACCTACCCCTCCCGACCCCCGCCAAACTCTACGTACCCGGAGCAGTGTTAGACACTCTTTGAATGTCTATGGCGTTAAAAAGCAGAACATGGGATGGCCTATTGGGGAGATGGTTTATGTCAGTGTCACATATTTATGAGCAAAGCCAAGCTCGTAGTTAATTTAGTCGGCATCTATCCCGTCTCCACGATCGCAGCCTCGGTTTTGCTGTGCTTCTTGATTACTAGAGCGCTATGTCTGGTTAGGTCTCAACTATGAGTACATCTGTAAAGTGATTGTTGTTCCGTTAGCACAACTAGATTCGCGGGATGGGATGACGGTACACAGTAGTGGGCAGCTCTCTTCCGTCCTGGGGCGAGTGTGAGAGAGGGCTTGACCAAGGATACAGGTACAAATCACACTAGAACCAAACGACCGTCGCAAATACGGCCTAGATCTAGGTAGGGCTATAAGAGGTAACAAGGGAGTAACGTACGAGTTTATTTCGTTCGTTCATTCGTTGTCCCCGATACTGTATGCCTTTCCCGACACAAGTTTGTATGGACAAGGAGAGGCTATAATACCTGTCCTATAGGTTTATAATACGGGCTCTATGAGGCTCCCTCGGAAAGGAACTATTTCTCAACGTTCTTACCAACCCAGTAACTTACATTCCCGCTTTAGAGACCGTCCCTCACAAAGGACTGCGCCTCGGTAGACCGCCGGGTTAAGTAGTATCGGCCAAGTCGAATAAAGAATAGTTTAATCTTCCTAGAAGTTAAACAGGAACGTACGTCTTCTAGAAGGCGGATTAACTAATGCTAGTCCCCTCCACCTACAGGGAGCTGACCCCTCTGTACCGGTAGAGTATATACTGGTGGGAATATATCGGTTTCTATACCTCATATTAAGTCGTGGTGGTTCTTTCAACAGTGGCTTCGAATCGGCTATGGCTATCTACACGAAAGTTTACCAGATTAACAACAGCACCAATTCTTTGTCACATATCTAGATCATCATGAGCGTCAACCCATTGTTAAGAGTAAGCAGATCATGCTCTATTCTATGACCTTGCCGCTTTATCACATAGGGCTATTATCAACATCACGGTGACGATACTCTGCATACTACCGATTGCTACATAGTCTCATGAGGGGAATGAAAGCTCGAGATTCAAAAACGCCGCGGCAAGCAAATAACCGTCAGTCTCGATCAAGAGAGGAATACACACGCACACGCACACACATTCCCTCCACACCAAGAAGTTCCCACAATTTCATGGCTTTATTAATCAAGTATGAGAAGATTTCCACTTGGGAATTCTCTGGAGATGAAGAAAACTTCTGGGGCAGGAAAGTCTGGAGTAGTCGGCCCGCGCTGGGATCCAACTAAAAATCCATCGCTTCTGGAGCATCCAGCCCAAAATACTACCCAAACAACACCCGAATAAACTTTTAGCGCAGCTTACAAAAAGCAAAAATACATACTACTGTATGCTGTACCTAGATAAGGTACCGTTCCAATATCCAGTCTCCAGTGTTCCGATCCTAAACCAGCGAACACCTATGCAAGATTTAAGTAGAGGAGAAACCGAGGCGTTCCCATTATGGGAAACAGATCACCAAACTATACCTAGTGCAAAATACCCCGCCTTGGAGCCCAGCTGACTGGATCGAAAGGGAATGGAATGGGACATGATGAACGGGTAGATGGTGGGGAGGAAATATGTAGCTTACGAATTACCCTAACAGAAGCAAAGAAATGGAGGGGATGAGATAGGATGGGGATATTTCTTATTAGCTTAGCTTATTAGGGGCAAGATGGGATCGCCAACCTCAAAAAGAAAAAGGGAAGAAACATCCACATTCAACACACGGACCACTCATCGACTTCCTTTTCCTGAAATAAGAAAGGCCCAAGACTGGGCAGTTTTTTAAATTATTTACTTTGCCAGTCGAAATACCTGCCTGCCACAATAAAGAATGCTTGTTGAAAAACCAACGAGCTTCTCCTTGTTTTTATTTCCTCGCTCATCCTGATTCCCCATCTTGCTTGAGTGCTTGCTTTTCTTGTCTTCACCGCCTAGCTCGGCGAATATATATAAATAGATATATACACATACATGTACACATCTATCTATTTGTATATAAAAACAAAGAAACGGTGTATGGTCCCCCCAAATCCGTCATGAAAGCCGACACCAGCAGCAAGCCCATCAATGCAGGATACCTGGGGAACCTGACGGCAGACCAGGAAAACAAGCTCCACCAGCTGTGGACTCAACTCCTAGAAGCTTTCGAATTCGATAGACATGAACATGAACAACAGCATGATGAGACTTCTTCGCAAACTTCAGCTTCAGCTGCGGCTAGTAGGTCGCAGCAACAACAACAGAAGACCGAGGAACAGGATAACAAAGTGGGCACGGTCAAGCGTACCATGACAGCCAAGAGCAGTGGGGCAGCCAGCGTGAAAGCGAGTAGTACCATCAATGGTGGGATAAAGGTAGACGCGGACGAGCTCCGCGAGGCATGGCTAGGCATGGTGAAGCACGAAGACCCCGACGCGCTGCTCTTGCGCTTTCTCCGCGCAAGGAAATGGAACGTCGCGCAGGCCTTCAGCATGCTGCGGGGCGCGCTGATCTGGCGCGTGAAAGAGGTCAACGTCGATCGAGTCCTGCGCGAGGGCGAGCCTTGGTGTAAAGCCCGCGAAGATCAAGCAACCTCAGGCACAGGCACAGGCAAAGAAGGCAAGGAAGGCAAGGAAGGCAAAGAGCAGAAGGAGGCGCGCGAGTATCTCGAGCAATTGCGTCTAGGCAAAGTGTACATGCGCGGCGAGGACCGTCACGGACGACCGGTGGGATACGTACATGCCTCGCTGCACAAACCGGGACAGCAGAGCCAGGAGACGATTGAGATGGCTAGGTGTCTCTTCACCCCGCCCAATGAGTCTTTCTGTGTGGTTTTTGATATGACGAATTTTTCGTTATCGAATATGGTATGTATAAAGAACTCTGATCATTATCACGATTCTGGATTCCTGAAAGCTTGTCTGTCTCGGTTAAATTATGGTAATTGACACATCATTTTGCTCTTCCTCTAGGAATGGCAACCCACACGGTTCATCATCCGAGCCTTCGAGGCGAACTATCCAGAGTGTCTTGGGACCATGCTGATCCATAACGCACCCTGGATTTTCTCAGGTAAATGCTCTCCATCCCCCCAATATCCAAGAGAGAAAGAAAACAGCCGCTAAAAAAATCCACATATAAAGGCGTATGGAAGATCATCCGCGGCCTCCTAGACCCCGTGGTAGCAGCCAAAGTAGACTTCACGCGCAGCGCCGCGGACCTGGAGAAGCACATCCCGAGGGAAAACATCATATCCCGCGTCGGCGGCGCAGACGAGTGGGAATACAAGTACATCGAGCCCTCGGCGGACGAGGACGCCTTACTCGCCCACGCCGAAAAGCGCGAGGAGATCCTGACGGATCGCCGCGAGATCGCGGGACGGTTCCTCGCCGCCACGCAGGCGTGGATCAGCCACCTAGAAAAGGGCGAGAAGGAAGAAGCAGCCATCCAGCAGAAGCTGCGCAGCAATTCCATAGAGGCCCTCGCTGCCAACTACTGGAAGCTCGACCCGTATATTCGCTCCAGAACGCTGATGGATCGCTCCGGTGTCCTCAAGCCGGATGGGACGGTTGATCTGTACCCTGATAGGGAGAAGACTACTGCTACTGCTACTGCTACGGCTGCGACAGCGGTGGAGACGAAGGTTATTGAGGATACTGCCGTAGCGGTTCATCCAGAGGTTGTCGCCGTAGCTGGTTGATTAATTGATTGATGTGGTACTTGGTCGGTCGGTCATTATTGGTTTTGGTTGATTTGTCCATTTATAAGCGATGGGTTTCGCAAAGATCCAAACTCAGGCAGGGTTAGACAAACGCTCACAGGAGATGTGGGATTATATTCATCCTGACAATGTGCTACCAAGTTACATTTAACACCAAGACAACAACTCTTGTCAGCAGACACTCCCGAGATAATTTAGGCCAAGAGCTATTATTCGTGTCTCAATGGCCCCGGTGAACCAAGTTCAGTGCTCACGCAGGCTCAGTGTCTAGCTCAGAACTGCGACCAAGCATACTTCAAACCCTCCCAGATCTCAATCCCACTGGGCAATATCTGCTCCGGCGGGAGGACAAACCCATACTTTGTATCCCTGAGCTCAATACCCCAACCAAACTGAGCCTTCCCGACATCCGTCAGATAATCCCTTCCATTGCCACTACTCTGGTACAAAACCAGACAACCGGGTCCGTGGTCGAAAGTAGTGTTATACGGCTTCTTGATCGCCGCCGCTATGCCCGCAGCCAGCGCATCCTGCTCGTCGACGTTGGCCGGGAAAGCCGTGCATGTGTACCCGTAGGACAGCAATATCACCTGTGCGTAGCTGTGCCAGTCCACGTAGAGCTTGATCCCGTGCTTGTCGCGCAGGGAATTGGCGAAAGTGGCGAGAGCTGCCGTCTCGGGGGTGTCGTGGGGTGCATACCCGCTGAATGTCTCCGAGGTAGGGTTCGGCGAGGACCCGTCGCCGCCCCAACCCACGAGCCAGTTGCGGTTGATGTCGGTCCCAATCGCGGTCGTGTTGCTCCGCGTCTGCCGGTTCTTGCGCCAGAGACGGTCTGTTGTTTGGGTGTATACGAAGCCTGGATTGAGAAAGTAGGTAAGCATGAGTATATCCGTCATGGCAATGGCTCATCTTGTCCCGGACCGGCAGAGGCATTTGTAAATAGGTAGGTAGGTAGGTAGCTAGTTAGGTGAGGGTGCGCTGACTTACCATCGGGATTAACAACAGGCAATGCGTAGAAATCGTAGTTATCCAAGACTTTCTGAACCAGTTTGTCGCTCTTATACCCGCTGATGAGTTGATAGAGGATATACTCGACGACCTTTACAAGATGCACAAGTAGCAGTCAGCAGTTAGCTCTCGTACGCCATTCTACATTTTCCCTCATTCTCTCATCTTCTTGCGCTCCTCCTATATCCCTCTCCAAACACTCTCTTTGGCTTTCTCACCCTTCCTCACCTCCTACGAACCCGCTTAAGACATAAAAAAAAAAAAAAAAAAAAAAAAAAAAAAAAAAAAAAAAAAATAAGACTGTAAACTCACCTTAGAAGTGATCCACTCCCTAGCATGCACATTCCCATGAAACAGAATCGCAGGCTTCGAACCCTTCCCACTCTTTCCCCATAGATGTATTCCCTGAAGAGGTCTTCCCTCAAAGGACTTACCAACCTGTATCAACTCCGAGTTATCGGGAAAGGCGGCGTGGAGATCAGCCCAGTACTTGACGTGGTCGGCGTAGGCATTATATGCGTCAAACCATGAGAGACTGGGAAGTGCGCCTGGTGCCTTCTCCTTTGTTTCAGTGGTGAGAGTGGTAATCTCGACATCTAAATCCGCGCCAAGATCATCGCTCAACACCGTACTGCGCCCCTGCCATTCCGACGATTCAAATTTACCCACGTCGGCGGGCGCAATGGCTATATCTATAGCCCATTCTTTATCTTTGTCTTTGTCTTTGCCTTCGCTGCTAGAACGACGACGTCGCTGGAGCTCGATCGCAGGAAAAGGAAACGAGCTCGCGAGATCGGAGTCTGAATCTGGAAGTGTCACGCGGTAGACTTTGTACCCGTTATAGCTGACCTTGTCGTTGACGACGGGTTTGTTCACCACCGGGCTTGCTACCGCTACGCCAAGGATGGCGGCGGTGCCAAGGAAGAGACGGGAGATTTTCATGATTTCCTGCCTTCTCTGAATCAACTAGACTTTGGCAGAATTGGGCGGGTGTTTGCGTGCAGGTACGTGACTGATATCTTCAGCTCCTACACACAGTCGGAAGGGATACAAATAAAAATAAATCGTGACCGTGTCCCTTGACTCCAGATCGCTAGATAGGATGGAATATATATATACAATTTTTTGTCATTATAATCTATCTATAATCGCCTACCTATACCCGTCCTCCTCAAATTCCCCTCCCCTCTCTTCCCTCGTTTTCCCTCAAGTTGGAGAAATGCTAGATGCTAAAATGACGATGCAACGCAACGCCATTTCGCCATCCAGCAAGATGCCTTAGCTCCTTCCCGAAACTGCAGTTCCATGCTCACTTGCCCACTCATAGTCGACGGCGATGCGAATGAGGTGATCGAACATAATACAAGCAAAGATATTGACGTACGTAGTATAACCGTTCTTCTGTTTCTTCTCTGGACCGTTTGGTTGATCGTTCTCGCTTACTGGCGTGGGGTACACAAGGGTATGTAGGTAGGTTATGTGATACTTATTGTTGAATTACCTCATTGCATTCAAACAGAAGCGTACCTATTTGATATAAGTGCGCATGTCGCAATATTGGAAAGAAATAAGGGAATCTGATGAGCTCGGTCGGTGAGCCACTCGGTTCCTCGTCTGTTGTTGGCACTCACTCTTACAGTTGATGCCATGTCACTATTGCATCTTCGTTTGGACGTTTTCCCTCGACGCGTGAGCACTCTGTGCAATTCATACACATATCATGGGACTAGTAGGCATGGCCTACTACTTTTTAACTTTTAGTATTAAAGAGACATAACTCTGGCTGTCACGAAAAAAGGAACTGAAACAACCAGCCACAAGCTTGACGCATCCGAGCGCTCAGCGTAACCTTCATGGTTCTCATTTCCATACTGCATAAAAAATAGTATCAAGACGCTTTAAGCATGTTTGCCAATTGTTCTGGCTTCCCTTTCCCCTTTTTCGCTTGTTCGCGTTGCTTATTTTCTTTCCCGCCCAGGCTGAACGCTCCGGGTATCCTGACGCACGCCTTGTATGCCACAAAATGTTATGTTCCTCATCGATATTTTGCTAGAAATGATAGCGATAATCTCAGCTATCAAATGCATCATTGTGCTTATGCACCATGTCTGTCGTGCACGGGCTCGCGCCGATCATGGCTGAACCCCAAAAAGAGGTTAGGTTAGGAGGTTATAAATCGTAGATCCACTCCCCTGATCTGCTTAGTGCTCCGATGCCGCATCTTCGTTTGCGGTTGAGTCTGGGTATGACACACAATCGTGTTGACGGCCTCAAAGACGAGACCCTCGACTTCTGCGTCGCGTATTTCAACGTCGGAGTCGCTGTCATCGTTGTCGTGCATCTCCTCGTCTGAATCTTTACTGTCATTGTTATAATTTTTCTCATTCCCTTCTTCGTCCTCGTCCTCGTCCTCAAGCAGCCCCGCATGCTCGGCCATTCTCGTATCCTTGCCGTTTTTACAGTCGACAAGAAACCCGCTGCGCTCGATTGACTCTCTCAGCTTGAGGGCTGTCCATTCCTCTCTGGATAACCTAGACGGCTGCACGATGTCGCCAGTCATCAGGTCTGTAGCGAGCGGGTCGGTAAATGCGACATTTCGCTCGAAAACGACTTCGCACTCGCTTGGTCCATCATCGTTATCGTTGTCCCCGTTGTCATTATGAATGCTGTGCCAATTACTCGGATCGCGCGGTTTTTTCAATATGCTGATGAGCTCCACTACCATCTCGTCATCGTCGTCCTCGCTTTCTTCGTCTTCGTCGTAGTCATAATCAGAATCGTAGTCTTGGTCATCGCCTTCGTCTTCGTCATCTCCACTATCAACGGAAGACGCGGTAGGCGTAGTTAGGGAGCAAAATGATAAGTCTGACGAAGTTGAAGAGCACCGTGAGAGCGGCGATGTATTTATGGGAGAAGATGGAGAGAAACAACCGGTTGTATGCTTGTTCTCGTAGTGCGTGGCCTTAGTGATGGTATGTTGTGGTGGTTGATCCGAGCCTGGCAAGGGCCTGGATGACGTAGTGTAAGCGTTGCGCTTTATCGTGTACGCCATGGTGATAGATAGTATGTGTTGTCTTCCTCTCTCTTCCTATTTCCCCGTACCCAGTCTGTCTTAAATCTGCCGTGATGCGCGCTGCGCTGTGTGTCCAATGCTATTGTTGTGGCGTGGTTGCGTTTGGCGGATTTATAGGTTGGTTTAATCAGTTGAGTTATGCGTATGACTCGTCGTGAGGCAGACCAAGAAAGGAAAGTGCCGTGGGTTGCCGCTTCCATCAAAGGATCCAGATTCCCAAATAGCGCAGATACCTTTTTGGGAGAATGTGGCTTAAACGCAGGTACCACCGCGAATCCGGAATTGCTGGATGTTGGAGATGAGGAAATTTATGACTCGTTGGGAAGGTGGTGGAAACAGACGGGTGACTGGGAGAGCGGGAGAGTGGGAGAGTACGGTAGATTTTGTGGCCGGTACCTCAGTCGCATCGTGCTGCTAGATACCTAACTTTAAATATTGCAAACCTAAGATTCTAAATTACACTTCACGATCTATTATATGTAGGAAACGTGTCGCGGCTTACACTACCACGGCATTGTGTCCCTTGCAAAGTCTCGCTTTTATGGCAGCGCCTGAAACCTTTAAAAACAAAGATACAATTGGATAGTGGGGTTACCTTTGTACGCTCTTTGCCATGTACCCGAGAACCTACTCCCAACATTGGGTACAAGTACATACCTGCCGTAGCTTCTAAATCACTTTGTTGTATAGGTACATGGAATTGATTATTACATCTTCTTCTTCTTTCTTTCTTTCCTTAATCCACTTCTCTATGAGGTTATTTATTTTTTTATTTTTTTTGGAAAAGGTCTAACCTAGGACAAGTACATAAAATGCTGGTAGGGTAGAATACATGTACTTTGGTGCATGGGTGTATGCACGGCAATGTCGTGTTAGGCGGGAGTTGAAGTGTACTAACGTTAGATCTCTATGACATCAGAAACTTATGATTAAGGAACAGAACCAGATTGGGAGCCCTCGAATAAATCCATTTAATTCTATGGCTCATATGGAAACAGGTAGGTTAGGTACCTGACTAAGAATTACACAAATTTGGAACACAAGATGTGGTGTACCAACGTAATAGTAGTAAAAGAAAAAGTGAACCTAAGAAGAATAAGTTGGCTTGGTCTACAGAACTGCTGTGAGCCCCTTCATTGTAGTTCCCTGTGTGCCATATAAAACTGGCTTTGGCCGTCCATATTCAAATATGTACAGAACTTTTATGCATCGTCTTCATCTGCGCTTCAGATGACTTTTTACATAGGTACAATTAGCTCTTCCTTGCGAGCATGCCGCTTCCATCGCATGTTCGGCCAGGTATAGGATCACACCGGATCGCAAACCTTCAAAGCTTTAAACACCTAACATTTGCTAAACCCCACATCGTTTTATTTTGGGCGACGATCCCGCCATGATTTAAAGATGTACTCTCCAACGAGTAACAAAGAAGTAGAATCGAATCGAAAAGGGAGAGAAAGAAAGAATATTACATGCTGTCAAGCGGGAATGCTGATACCGATCTGTCAGGGACGGGTCGCCAGATGGGGCTTCGGGTTGTCTCTAATAGACATTGGCATCGGTATTGTATGGTCCATAAAATGGGCGAGACAAATGAAAATTTTGGTTGGGTGCACGTTTTCCTGGAAGTTGCCAAGACGTTTATGAAAAAGGAGAAGGTAGTGATGGGTATCTTTCATGAGCAACAAAGAAAGCGGTGAAAATGGGCCAAGTCATGACAAGCATTGGCAATGCGTGTTTAATTTCTGAGAGCTGCATGAGCTTGATGTGCATCTTGCAGGGCTAATTCTTTGGTTAGCTTTATGCGTAAACGTAGAAAAAGGTCAACCAAGTAGGAGAAAACACATCAAGACTTACTGCGTAGAATGTTTTGCTGCCCAACACGATCCACACAGGCAACCTGCAGACTCGAACCTTCGATAAAGTCCAATACGACGCTATTCGGCAATTCCTGAACCTCAACGTCGGGTACGTATGGCTTACGGAAGTCGCTAAGATGATAGCGTTTGGTGCCAGCACTGTCTTTTCCAGTCTTGGCTGCGCCCTGGATGGTGCTGAGGAAAAGGAAGCCCTGTGCGTCTAGGCACATGCTACGGCGTTTCCAGAGCAGGTTGTCGGGAAACTGAACGTTGACATCGCCCATGAACGCCACAACGGCAGGGGAGGCTGCTTGCGTTGCCAACTTGGAGGCCTTTTCTACCTGGTCCGCATCTTCTTCGGCCACCGTAGGTGAGATGCTCGCGCTCCCAGTCTTGCGCGCCCCACCGAACGAGTTCGACAACCGCCGCATAAACCGTGATGTGCGGTTGGTCGACTTCTTGTCGCTCAGGGATTTGTCGTCGTCGGCGGAACCGCTTTCGCTAACACGAGAAGACGATCGTGTCGCGCCTGAAAGGGATGCATTGTCTCCCTCTCGGTTAATGGATGATCGGCGGCTTGAGGTTGACAAGCGCCGTCCATAGCCAGAAGAGTTCAGGTGGGCGGAGGGTGGTTGACTGGGTGATTTAGCCCCAGAGGACGCCAGATTGTCAGTAGACTTATTGCTAAGAGTAGCGTGCTCCTTGATGAAATCTTTCATAAGACTCAGAGATGTTCGTCGCTTGGCAGTCTTGCCAACGCTTTCGAATCCTGACTTTTGCTCTTGTGAGTCCTGAACACTTGTTTTCGGCCGGTCCTCCAGTGGAACTCGGGCCGACAGAGGCTGGGCCTTGACAGATTGGGTCCTTTGAACATCCACTAGTAGAGTGGATTGTCTAAATTCTGCGGTTGGAGTATCACCAGGTTTTCCGGACGAGCTTGGTGGCTTGGAAAACGGGGAATGTGAGCCCCGGACAATGCGGGCTGTCACCTGAATGGATTCGGGTCTTCCACGAGGCGGGTTCTGTCCCTCAAACATGGTCAATCTACTGGCTACCGAGCCAGACCTCTCCCGCCCTGAGTTAGCCACCTCATTAGTCGCATCTTGGTTACGCTCAGGAGTGGGTGGCTGCCGTGTCAACGAACCCGCACGATCAACAACGGATGGCGACTTCGATGCTTCTCTCGTGTTTGACTTTCGAACGGTGAAGAAAGTAGACGATGGCGTCGCAGGCCGCGGGCGGTTATCGTCGGTTTGATTGCCAGATAACGCTTGTAGAGCCTTTATACGCTGCGAAATAGTCGACCCAACATTGCTCTTCTTGGACTGTATGCTGGCATTGGAATTCTGGCGAGTGAGGTTGTTCAGATACGCAGCACCACCAGAGATACTCCGAGCGGTGTTGTTCTGGGGCATGTCGCTAGGCATCAAAAATGAGTTGCGTAAGGGATTGGATGCAGCCCGTGGCACACGCAGTTCTTTTGGTGGGCTGGTCGAGCCTGGGAAAACAGGTGTTATCGGAGACTTGGAAACCAAGACTGGTTTAGCCTCTTGTAGGGTCGCGGTCTGTAATTCGTCCATTAGAGCATCGTCATCCAGAGGATCTGATAACTCTGCTGGCAAGTCTGTGCGGATCGGTTCAACCGTCCCTCTAGATTTATTAGAAACCGACGCAGGAGGCAATAGGATCTCGGGACTAGTTTTGGGAGGCGGCTTCGGCTTTTCGCTCTCGGTAATCGAACTGCTAACGGCGACCTTGTTTGGCGTGCTGGGAGTAGGCTCCGTGGGAACGGCAACGTCTGTTCTTGAGAATTTTGATTTGAGACTGAGTGATGTAGGCGATATGGGTGACGTCGGCGACTTCGTGTCGGTTGATGGAATTTGTAAATCTGAGGCCACGGGTTGGATTTGTGGTACATCAAGATTGCTGTCACCCTTCGCGGCCAATTCCGAGTCGCCGTTGGGAGTAGAAGCATCAGCTTCTATTGAATTTTTGACTGTATCCTCTATTATCTGTGAAGCGGTTTGGGGAGACACTGGAATTTCCGTAGATTCCTGGGTATCTTTTGCGACCTCGCTAGTTGAGACATCCGTGTTTACGCCTCGCACCTCTGGCGTTTGTGCCAGCTCAACTGGGCCGTCTTTTTGGATCATTGTCTTGGTTGTTTGCAAACCTTTTTCATCCGGGCTCCCAACTTCCTCCATACTCTCTTCGTTGTCTTCACCAGTGACTAGTGTGAGCTGTTTGGTAGCCTGGATGGTCTCATCTGTTAATTCGGATAGGGACGAGGCTTTCGTGGATTCAGCAACGCCCGTAGACGAGGCGCCACCTGGAGAGGAAGGATGCGAATATAGACCCGTCTCCACAACGTGCGCCTCAAGCTTAGTTGCGGCGGATACTTGTGGGTTGCTAGAACCCAATTCTGCAAGATCAGCATTTGGAACGGCACTTTTGTTATCATCGGCCTGGTTGTCTGCACTATTTTCCGTAGGTGATTTGTTATCAGTCGAGAAAGATAATTGCGACTTGGCGCCCTGCATACGTTTTTCTCTAAGCTTCATTGCTTTCATGAGCCGCGCCTTCTCCGGCGTTATCTTGGCTTCTCGTGCAGGCGCAACTGAGGGTGTTACCGAAATTACTGAAGCACCAGAGCTGGTGGTAGGCCGAGGCGGTAGTTGATCGTCGTTAGCGGCGTCTTGAGGTGGGTCGGATACTGGTTCAGTTGCGGGCGATGTGTCCAACTGTTCAGCCTGTTCCGGCTCTTGTGATTTGCTTTTCTTTGTACCTTTGAAGAGTTTGAGCCCCGGCGGGAGCGCGGCAACAGGACGGAAGTTTTCTGCTGTAGAGGGCCGTTTGTGGGCGTCTAATGAAGGTCGTGGGCCGAGCTTTACTCTTGGCTTCCCATAGCTGTAGTTATTTGATGCGGAGCTATATACCTCAGGACGAGACGACTGCGAAGAAAGGCGACGATCGAATTCCGATTTCGTGGGCGAAGTCGGGGTATCAGCGCCGGTGAAATCAGGAACGTTCTGAGTCGAAGCAAAGGAAGTTTCTGGTGGGTTGGTGATCTGTTGGTGGTCTAAGACTACCGGCGGCTCCGAAGATAAGGGCGATAGACCCGAATCCGAGTAAAGAGACGATGTTGGGCGTTCTTCCTCTTTTACGACCGATTGCCGCTTTCTTTCTCGCTCTTCCTCCTCTTCCTCTTCGACAATCTCATTTAATCTCCGCCTACGCAGTGAGCTTGTCGATGAAGACGACGAGCCGGAGGCCGCGTGAAGAGAACATGCTGCCGAAAGCTTGCTATCCTTTAAGTCTTTTGCGTTCGCGATTTCGAAAGTAGTATTATGGGTGAACTGTTCACATATCGCGTTGAAGTGGACTGAGGCGCGAGCTAAGATGGGGCAAATGCGTGCTGTTAGCACAACTCGCCCGTTGAATTCCATTATCCCTGCGAGAGAGCAGGCGTAAATCCCGTACCTTGAATGATTCTCGAGCAGTCATCGCGCATATACTTTATAATCACATTTCTACGCCTGTATCTTAGAAAGCCGTAAAGTGGTGAAGGTTCCTCGTATGCTGCAATCGCGTTGCGGATTTCGACAATCCCACCATTACCGCGGTCGAGGATATCGATTTCATCGCGGCTTGCGTACTTTAGAAGGAACCTTTCAGGTTATTGTTAGCGATATAGTCCTATAGTATAGTATAAAAAAACCTGGCTGGTTCGGATACCAACAACGGCTAAAAAGACAAGCGAAGCAATGCTGCTCCTATACGCCAAACACACGGCACATAAACAGATGGTATACCAGGAAACAAAGAGACGGGAAGATCACCTACCATCCACCGGGTTCGGCAATAGCAGCGTCATGGGCTTCTTTAACCTTGACGTCGTCGAGGCCGTTTAACGACATCCTGAAACAGCAATACTGTCCACCCTTGAGAGGTGGACTAACACAGAGAACAGAAGTAGAACCAACCCGTGATCGTCAAGATTCACGGAGCAAACGGGGAAATCATGAGCTTCTAGAACTCTCGGAGAACTTGGAAGCTCAATTTGCGATCTGGATACAGAGGCAATTCAGGGGCCAAGCGGTGTTAAGAGACATTGGTGCAGTCACGATCGACATACGAATGCAAGCATCAGTATGGTCCGACGGCGACGACGCACACTTAGATACGAGTGTATGAATTGGATCGAATCCGAAATTACCGATACACGGTCAGGAAGCGTAAAAGCAAGCTTCGCAATGCCATGCGTTAGCTGTCGCGAGATACCTAGGACAGAAGAAATGCGTTTATTCTGTCCAAAAGTCTGAGCTGGTATGGGGGTGGTATTGCGGCCGGACGAAAAAGGCGGGATATGTTAGTAGCGTGTGGACCGGGGGGTCAATCAAATATGGATAGGGGTTAGAAGCAATATTACACTCGCTAAATGTGGAGGCAACCCGGCTGGAGCTAAGGGCCGGCTAGGGGAGTCAGGGGAAAGGGAGGGGAGCTTAAATCACCAACACGATTTCATCCCCGGTACCCAAAGTTTACCTTGCTACATAGTATGTAGGTAGGTAAACTAGATAGACCGGTAGGTAACGGTTACTGGCACAGGGCACAACATACGAGTTTAAGATGCCTAGTTTAGGTATGAAATGCCTACGTGGGCGAAAGCAATTTGGAGAGCTCTCCATCTACGCGCATCATACTAACCTATATAGGGCGTAGGTAGTTGACCTACCGAGACCAACAACGCGCCATGTGTAAAATAAAATTTCGGTATCAACTTCAAAGTTCCCTGAGCCACAGGTCTGGTTACCTGGGCTTCTATACTACGAACTTACAGATGTACAAATATGTATACAAGCCATATGTAGTAGATGAGACAGGAACTACTAGTAGAGGAAGGATCATGCAAGACCTGCGCAACACACGCAACGCCATACACGCCATCGGACGGTTCAAGACAATGCAAGCTGCAGTTCTAGCTTCCTTCTCAGCAGGAAAAAGCCATGAACTCATCGGAGCGACGAATCAGAAGCGTCGGGTTCTCTTTTTTTCTTCTTCTTCCACAAGTTCTGTGACCAAACATGCAGCCCATGCAAACCAAGCCCAAATTTTCGGCGTGGCACATCTCAGCCAGACATCTGAAACAAGATAGTCTAATCCGAACCTGTCATAGTCTCGATTCCTTTACGGTTAAGCCTGCAGGCCTGCAAGCCCTCACGCAACGCTTGGAAGAGATAACGACGCCATTCCGGATCTGAATGAGCGGAACGAAGCGGTTAGATTGGTTACTGGTTACATAAGTGCTTGGCCACAGGCCACCAATATCACCCAATCCCATAATGTTATCACGGAATATTTCATACATACATATTCTAGTGCAGGTAGTGGGAAGAAACGTTGCTCATTGATAAGTTCTGACTGGATAGCGGGAAGAAAAAGAAAAGCAAGTTGCAAACAGGGCGATTGCTAAAAGTGAACAGGGGATAGGGCTGTCTTTCCTACTCTTTTCCGTATGCTGTACAACCTGCTAGTTAGTGTACTTGCTTCTTTCACAACCCAGCGAAGGGGACTAGACCCCGCCAAGCGTGATGAAGTCAACGGTGGTTGACCTCTCGTGCATTTTCCTCAACCACCATGAATCGAATCACCGAGACCTTAAACGAGAACCCCTGAAGTGCGGGAACTGCATGTCATACTTCAGCAAGAAAGGGAGAAGGAGAAGAAGAGGAAGAAAATGTGTTTTTTAGGTGAAATTAACCAGTAGACAGACCACCCCTTGCGTTATAAATCCTTATTCTTTTCTCTCTCTCCACAATACAGACGTACTCTATCAAAACCAAATCAAGTACAATGACAATATCCCCGCATAAGCATACATCGCATAATCCCCAACCTACCTATACAGTACCGTATGTAGAGTATGACTGTGGATAGTTTCAGATTCTAATCATACATAACGGTACCCCTCCCAGCGCTTTGACCTCTTACTTCATCCTCGTTCCCCTCATTTTCATTCCTTCACCTACCTACTTGCCTACTTCACATACATGGACCGTTCGCCAGTTTTTGCTTTGTGCAAGCCACCAAGTCTGGATTGGCTCGTAGACAGATAGGTAGATAGACAACGTGTTACACTAAAGGAGAAGGAGAGTAAGAGAAACCTAAGGGTTGTAAAACAGGGCAGTGCAGGATAGATAGGGAGGTATTGTGTCTATCTAGGTTAGGTAGATCTAACCATGTTTCGTAATATAATAAGGAGCTCAACTCCAAAGACTACATAGGTAGCAGTAACAAAACAGCTGCTGACAGACCGATAATTAAGGAGCTATTTTACTAGAATGCTAACGATACTTAATCTGGGTAGTTCTCGGTTACGGCATTCTCATCTTCCAAAGCATTAAGATGAGAGTGGATGTGTAAAGAACAGGAAGTCAGAAATACACCACACCTACACCGTGGCTCACCTCAACATCTGCCTCTCTCAACTTACTAGATCGGCTAGTCGCTCTCAGGCATCTACGCAATGGAACAGATCGCAGGCAAATAAGCCGGACTCAGTCTTTCATAGGGGGGCAAGGGTGTAGTAAAGGCTGGGCTGTATAGAATGCCAAGTGGTCATTTTGTTGAGTGATCAATCGCCTCATCTATTACCGTTACAAGACCTAGTCATGATCCCATAGAAGAAATGCTCCTGTCCCTCATCAACAGACTGCGCTCTCCCCCCCCCCTCTCTCTCTCAATAGTCCGTCATCATCATACTAAAAACACTACTTTGCCGGGATCATCCATCTGTCCAGTTGCGTTGCTCCCAAGCAGTACGTCAAACTTGTTGCAGGACATCAAGGCTGATGGAAGCACTGCTGTCTATAACAAGATGACCTAAAATCAGCTCTGCGAGCCCGATCCCATACAGATTTGGCGGACCCAAACAAGACAGGTTCAATACCAAGGCGGAGGTGTATTGCAAAACATCCCGAATAATGGGAGCTAGCCATCCTGAATCTCAAAACTGGCACAACCCAATTGTATAGTCTGCGGTCATCACCAATCCATGATAAGAGAACTTCGTATTCCACCTTGGACTAAGATTTTGTTTCCAACTGGGGGTCGTTAGGTTTGGTAGGAGAATCTGCGGCAGTGGCTACAGAATCCGCATCCGGTACCCCCTTAGCATTAGCCTCTGGGGCATCAATGTCCTCAGTGGAGGCGGGCTCTTCCTCGACTGACTCCTTGATGATTGTGGGCTTGAACGTGTCACCATCGTCCACGGGCGTTGGATCACGACCCCGGCCACTGTTGCTCGCCGACACTCCAACAGCCGGAGTGTCACCCTCAGCAATCTTGTGTTTGGTCGAGCTCACAATCTTGTCCGCTTCACTAACTCTACCGTTTCCGCCAGCATTATCGCCCTCAACGCCGATCGCTCGATCTTTTTGGGCGTGGTCGAGGAGAGCAGCTTTGTCGAAGCGGATGATCATACAGGACAGATTATCCGTGCTAAAACGAGCAAGGGCATGGTCGACTAAGTGCTTGGAAGCTGCCACTGGGTCTGGATTGTCGCGAACAAGGTCGACCGCTTCTTGGTCCGAACAGACATCCCACAGCTGCAAAATCCGATGTTAGTCAAGGCACACTAAATGCAAATAAGGAAGAATAAATCACTTACGCCGTCACATGCAATAATGATGAATTCGTCCACTTCGGGTTGAATCACGGTTTCCGTGGTATATGGATGGCCAGTCACGAGTTCCTTTAAGTAGGTATCCCCGAGGGCTCTCGTCACAGCCAACACACCATTCACTCGGTTGTTAAGAATCAATCCGCCGGCATTGGCGATACGCTTGCCTTCGTTCTCGTCACTTCCCTTGTGGTCATAGGAGAGGCGCAACGCCTTGCCAGCTCGGCATAGAATGATACGTGCGTCACCCACATTGGCGGTATACAGGACTCGTTGTCGGGTGGCGTTACCTTTTAATCTTGCGTGAGTTGACTCCGGGATAGCCATGGAAGTGCCGTCGTCGTCAGACTTACTGTCCTTAGATTTTAACGCATCCGAGGTTTTCGAGGCGGCAGCAGCAGCAGCAGCAATCCCCTGAGAGCCCGTAGCGGAGCCTGAACTGGGAATCCTGTCTTCCCAGCGTAGAACGGCAATAGCCGCAGTGCATCCGCTGTTTTTCAGCGGAAGCTTCTCCAGCTGTGCATCTACACTAGTAAAAGTCTGATCGAGGAGCTCCGGTATAGGGCTGTTTGGATTCCGGCGTATAATGTCTTCGAGGACCAAGTGAAGCTTTTTTCCGCACCAGTCGGCAGCAAATGTGCCGGCGTGGCCATCGAATATGGCAAAATAGCCATTATCAGTCTCAATCATCTCCTGCGACGCTGAATCAGACTGCGCATCACTAGCTTCTGTCGAGCTCGGTGGGCTTGTGGGTTTATCCCCGGAATCTGAAGTCAGAAGAGGGGCAGGCGTGGGTAGGAAGTTGTACAGGAAAGCGTGTGTATCTTCCATGGTGCGGCGACATTTCTTATTTCTGTCTTCCCACACTCCAACGCGGAAGGTAGATCTCGGACCTGGAACCGAATCTCCTGCAGAGTTATTATGCTGGCCTTGAGGCACAGCCAGAGCTTGGTCCTGCTTGCCCAACTTCTGCAGGGGGGTACGAGCGGACAAATCGCTGTTGGTTCGACTCGTTTGGAAGTTGAGACTGTTCTTTGCACTCGCTATGAGACTGCTCGCCTTGCTTCCAACACCACTACTTCTACGCTTCTTCTCCGCAGCGCCATGGTCTGCATTCTGACGACCTGAGGGGCTATCATTTCCACTGCGTTTCTCGCCACTATTGAGTTGATCGGGAGCTTTGGCAACGCCGTCCGGGGATGGATAGGTCTTAGCGTCTGACGATGGGGCGTCCGACCCTGTCGTCGAGTCCGTGGCGGGCTGGGTGTCGGGTTTGGCGGCCGAAGCACTGGAGCTGCCGCCAAACATCCTATTTAGCAGGCCTCCGTGAGAGGAGAGACTGCGTCGTTTGTTTCCTGCCAGATTTTCGGAGATAGGATAGAGTGGTAAAATGATCTGCCACACGCACAGCTCGTAGCACGTTGGGTTTCGAGAACGGGAGACTGAAAGTGAGGATACTTGAAATATTAGATACTAAGTATAAAGCAGGCAGGGGACCCCGATCGGCCGCGCGTGAAAAGTCGGCGACAGTGAGGGACGTCGAGCGATACGTCGTAGAATATGAGTGAGTCTATCGGATACTCAGACGTCGTCGTGCGTTGCTATGTGTAGGTGTTTGCAACGGCTGCACTGTGTTTTGTTCTTCTGGAAACAACAGGATTAGTAAGAAGGGTTAGGTAGCCTCGGAAGGATTCCTTCTACTGAGAAGGAAACAGTCAAAGACAAGCGGGTAGATAAAGGCGGGAAAGCTGTGGCCTGAACAATGGACTATAGGCAATCGTATATTGGCTGGAAGGGCTGGTAGGGTGCTGGAGAGTGACAACGAATACGTAATGCTGATTGTCGGTTTTTGTGTGTGAATAAGTGTAGTAGTTGGTGTGTAGAAAAGAAGTCAGGACGTTGTTCGAAACTGATGTCTTCGCAAGAACGTTGTACCTTTTGCAATGCGACAAGCCTAATTACGTATTGTGCAACTCACAGGTTTGATTTAGGTACCTACCTATAATCGTCTATCTAGCTGAGGTAGGTATCTAAGACCACGGGGTTGGGTAAAGGTCTTCCTGTGAAAGAATAGTAAAGAGGAGTAGGCCACGGGAAAATTGGCACAGGTTGGCCCGGCACAGTGAGTATGAATGTGTCGCTGTTGCGGTTGCATACACAGTATGATGAGTATGTGAGTAGGTGAGGTGAGGTGAGGTAGGAGGCCAATGGATGTGATAAACCGTGGGGTTGCAAGATACCTAAATGGATGAAAGGGACGTGCAAAGGTGGAGGGAAGGACGACATACAGAGCAACGCGTGACCTGCGAATTGCGAATTTCGATGCTTCTTCTAGTTGTCCGATCGCAGCAGGTACCTTGCAACGTATGGCCTCTTGCTGCACCAACAACCAATAGAGGTACACTTAGGTACTTTATAAGGAAGTCTAAATACCTTAGGTGCAATGTAGGTGTATTTATAGCACGTACCTAATGCAGAAGAAGAACACCACCAGCCATAGCGAGAAACTGATGCATTTACAGCATACCTCATACTATGTAGGTAAGTAGTGGCAGTATCGTACAATTGTGACCTGATGTGACACATTGACGTCTATCCGCTAGCCCAGTGTTACATACACTCCAGACGCCAAGCGAGCCAAAGCCCCGCATCACACTTGGAGAAAGAGCACCGACCTGTACCACATGGATGACTACACGTACCTTTAAGTAGATTAGGTACCCTACAATGCTATTCGTCTGGGTAGCTATTGGCGGTTAAGAGTTAGGTTGATTGCTAAACTCACCTACTCACCTTATAGACGTTATTACCCTTTGCTGGCACAAGACTTGTGTGCTCCCCATATTCAAACTAAAATGAAAGATCAATGCCTATGCTGATCAGGAAATCGTAACTACACCCTGGAGCGTCACCTGGGTGGTTTTGAACCTCAACTTTGGGAATGTCTGTGGCTGATAGCACGTGGCGAGTCCGGGGTCATGCTCGGCCACGCCTGATTCTGCCCTTACCCAGTCGTCACTCAATCCCTGAACAACCTCTGTGTATGCTGTAAGCACGGCCGTATGTATTCGGAATTATGGTTTGAGAATGATTACTGTATGTAGCAGAATAGAGCACTGGCAAATACGGCAACTGTGGCCTATAGCTTTGGAACCAGGTTGTATCTACAGAAAGCTTACCAAGCAGAGCTTGATGACGTTATAACTCTATCTAGAGACCCCGCCTATAATCTACGTAGTCCCTGGATAACTTAAAAGTAGCAACTTGAGATACTAACTTAGCTTCTAGTGATAGATTTTTACTTATACTACAGTGCTGCTAAGAGCTACACGTATCGACGACTTAGTCAGATGGTAGCTGGAAGACCATCTTTATTCAGGGCATAGTCTTACTAGCTACCTACCTACCGTCTTATGACTTATTATCCTCACCTGACGCAACCATGTCAGAAACCCTTTGTCGCGCATTTCCCAACAGAGAGAAACCACTGATTAGCTATGGCCTGCCATTCCCAGATGCGCTGCTAAGATACCTTAGCAATGAATCCCGCGTTGCAAAGGTTTACGTAATCTGCTCTGGGTCCTTGGCCAAGAACACATCCTATCTCGAAGCTCTCAACCAGCAGCTAGGCGACAAGATAGTTGGGACCCGCGTTGGCATGCGCTCACACTCGTTTTGGTCCGAGATCTTGGAGGTCGTCGAAGCCGTAAAGAGATGTGGAGCGGAATACATAGTCACACTTGGAGCCGGAAGTCTTACCGATGCAGCTAAAGTGGTATCATATGTAGGTTGTCTAGATTTTCCATCCAAACATATTGACACATCCAAGAAGTAAAAGAAGCCATGTCCTCTATATATATATATGATAGCTCATTCCTGTCCACATGCCTAACGTAACTAACATCACCTTTAATGACTAGGCTATCGCCAACTCCGTCTCGACACCGGAGGGGTTGAAGTCTTTATCTGCGCGTAGCGCATCTGAGCATCTCCAAGCCAAACCCTCCGAGATTCCCATAATCAGCATTCCCACTTCGCTATCTGGGGGCGAGTACTCTTCGGCAGCAGGCGCGACTAATGATACAGATAGCCGAAAATACCCGTTCTCGGGACCGAATATCAAGGGACCCATGCTTGTAGTTCTTGATCCAAAGCTTGCAACCACAACGCCTGACAGTGTTTGGTTAAGCTCAGGTGTCAGGGCTCTAGATCATTGTGTGGAGGCGTTGTGCTCGCTACAAAGTAATGAGGATGCAGACGCAGCAGCACGTCAGGGCCTCGAGAAGCTAGTCCCAGGGCTGCTGAGATGCAAAGGAGATCCCAAGGACATAAAAAGCCGGCTGGACTGTTTCCTGGGCAGTCGGGATGCAATGGCTGCAATCATTTCTGGCATGACAATGGGCGCAAGCCACGGCATCGGACATCAATTAGGGCCCGCGGGTGTGGGACACGGTGAAACGAGTTGCATCCTGAATCCAGCAGTGTGCAAGTATAATTACGCAAAGAAAGCAAATGTTGCAAGACAAGACGCCATAGTCGAGATGTTATGGCAACTCCCCGACGCCTCTGCAATTTTTGAGAAAAGGGAGTTAAAGAAAGAGTCGGCCGACCTTGGAGACCTTATGGATGCGATTATTCGTTCGCTAGGTCTGCCACGGACGTTGAGGGAGTTTGGTATCGGTGAGGACAAGCTCGAGGGTATCGCAGACCACAGTCTAGAGGATAGAGCTGTTCTGACAAATCCGGCGCGCTTGGATAAGGATGGCATCCTTGAGATTCTGAGGGCGGTGCTCTAACAATGATGATACTGTATCAATGGAGACAGGAGGGGTTCATTTATAAAAGAGAAAGGAAAAAGAAGGACTCATGGAAATAAAACTAGCATCTCAGGCGATCCATGACTAGGCATCAAAACTCCCATAACTTCCATGATGAACCCTTAGTGCGAGACAACATATCAAATGCAGGGGATATAGAAGCCCACACCGTGACAATAATCACTTCCTAAGGCTGTCAAGACGGGCTTGAAGATCATCATCCGCAGAGTCAACGCCTCCGCTGGGGGCACCGATCGCTTGAGCCACCCTGTTTTCGGGGACTTTATCAGAATGTAGACCTGTGGGTGTCTCTCCGAACTGCATAATGGAATTAGAACTTCCTCTTCCAAGTATCTTGCAAGCTATTGGCAGCTTGTAGGTTTACTTACTGCTTGATTGAGATCAACTCCAATCTCCTCTAGTACTTGTTCTACGACCTCATCGCCTTCTTCCTCAACTCCAACATCCATTGCATCGTCAATGGCATCGTCCATCATCTCCTGTCTTTGTTCCATTATGTCGTTCTCGCGTTCGAATTCCATAGCGATACGCTGTAGGGCGGGTAGGTTCATCGACCGGTTCATGCTTCCGAGAGCCATTGTGGCTCCCTTCATGGCCTGCACCATCTGCTCATTTGTTCGGTGTGTCTGCAGAAGACCAAGCATTAGCGACTGTCATACGCCAATGCCATATAGAACAATGCCTTTAGCGCGCTGGCATACCTGGAGTCGTAGGGATATCTTTTGTAAGTTGCTCTTGAGCCCATAGAATTTCTCTATGTATCTATAGTGCGAGTGACGATGGTCAGCATACCGAAGCGTAGTCCAGTTGAGCTCTTATTGTGCGAACCTTCTTGTGCGCACTAGATCTTTTGCCTGTATCTTGGCCGCTCCCATCTGGCCCTTTTGCGCACTCTGTTTGATTTGATTCACGAGCTGTTTCTCCTGTCTTTCCAACTTGACTTTCTGTTGATCGATCTCACGTATCGCTTTATCGAGGAGACGCTGGTTCTTGCGCAAACGCTGCGCCGGCGTCAGGCGTTTGCCGAAAGCCCATTCCAGGATCTAGCACGCTGCTATCAGCAAGTTGCCCTTGAGGAGGGTCCAGAGTCGATTTAGTTGGTTTGGCTGTGCTCACATTCATTGCGAATACTGTGATAAATCTGTTCGATTTGACAGTATCCCCGATGGGTAAGAGAGCGATTACTGTAATGGCGGGCTTCGTAGCCTTGAGTGTTAGGATTTGGTTGCCTGGGTATTGATGTGTTCGTATCGCAAAACCAAGGTCTCTTAACTACTGAGACAAGGGATGATAAGATAGCAGGGCAGCTGCTACAGGTTACTGCTGGAAAAGATGTTAGCTGGAAACTACGTCAGTGTGAGACGACTACCTACACTAGTTAAGAGTCTCCAGAAGAGACCTCGCCTTTTCAGTCCCCGTACAAGTATGTTTAGCTTACTCAAATGGTCGATATCACACTGTATAATGGCCCCGTATTCCATCTAAAATTCGTAGCTCAGTGCAACATCTTCACGTAAACGCCACTTACCCTGGAGGAAATACTACGCTTTTAACACTGTAAATATGACTAAAATAACATCCATGCATATTCCTATTGGGTCGAAAATCTTGTAAGCTGACTACTAGAATGGCCCAAGGTTAAGCGCTTTCAATAACGCTGCCGGCGGTTTATGCAAGCACTGTCGCAACTTCGACTTACCGTATTTTCCTCAATCTTTTTTTTCTCCAAACAGCACTGCAAATCACCATCCTCCAATATCGGCCTCTTCGACATTCAAACAAGCACGCGTTTCATGGATCCCGATATTTAACAATCGCGATGAGCCAGGAATATTTTCCTCCTGTATCCAAGGGCAAGGGGAAATCCCCGGCCGAAGAGGTTGATGAGGATATAACGTATAGAACGCCTAACGCGTCGGATTCCGGACGACTGGCATTCGCCACCATTGGCAGTGGCTCGACTTCCCATCACGCAACACGGCTCCAGTCTCTGTTAAATAGTGACTCAGGATACGGTGGTAGCATCGCCGGCGACGAACCCGGCTCTTCCAAATTGCCTCTTGGCTCCCCCCGAACCGACCCGAGCATTGCTGGAGACGTGTTGCTGGCGCGCCAATCTACAGGAAATGCAGAAACCGACCAACGGAACCAGGTATCTGCTATATCGCAACTATGGTATAATCAACAACGAGTCGCCCTAGGCCGCGCAATCAACAGAGTCGTCGATCTTCTCCAGGGTCTTCAGGAGATGAATACGACGTGGCCCGCTCATTATCCTTCGGTACAACGTGCTGATATGACGAGCTCTGAAAGACCTACCTCACGACCCGGCTTGCATCATACATTCTCCGTCGCTAGCGGATCGACGCCCGCACAAGACCATGCACGACCTCTCCGACGTTCGATGACGACCTTTTCCGACCATGAAGCCGCAGAATCGAGCAAGGACGCCGAAAATAAAGCCAGCGCCGAGGCTCCTCGACTCATAACACCCCAGATTGCCCAAGAGTTTTCGATCCTCAAACTCGACCTCAAGCTGGGGGCGCTGAACCAGGCTGAACTCGTCCATTCACTCGAAAAGAACTCCATTGCGTCGCTACTTGACGGCAAGATACGCACAAGCATTAAACATTTAACATCGCTACGAGAACGGATTGATGATACGTCGAGCAAGGTGCTAGTAACCGGAGACCTGAATGCGGGCAAATCAACTTTCTGCAATGCCCTCCTCCGACGCAAAGTGTTGCCCGAAGATCAGCAACCATGTACAAGTATTTTCTGCGAAGTGTTGGACGCTCGAGACAACGGAGGCATGGAGGAGGTTCATGCTGTGCATAAAAACGCCATTTACAACCGACACGACGAATCAACGTACGACGTCTTTTCGCTTCCTGAGCTCGAGAGAATTGTTTTGGACAACTCGACCTATATGCAATGCAAGGTCTACGTAAAGGATGTGCGGACTGTGGATGAGTCACTTCTTAATAACGGTGTCGTGGACATTGCGTTGATTGATGCCCCCGGACTCAATTCTGACACCACCAAAACGACAGCTATTTTTGCTCGACAGGAGGAGATTGATGTCGTTGTCTTTGTCGTCTCTGCAGCAAATCACTTCACACAGTCAGCCAAGGAATTCATATGGGCAGCTGCGGCAGAAAAAGCCTACATATTTATGGTCGTCAACGGATTTGATATGATCCGGGACAAGGAGCGATGTCAAAAAATGATTCTGGATCAGGTGTATGGTTTGAGCCCTCGTACGCACAAAGAGTCTAATGAGCTCGTGCATTTCGTCTCAAGCAACGCCATTCCTATGGGCCCTTCACCTCCGGGAGGCCCTGGCGGCGGCGGCTCCGGAGGAGGTGGTGGAGACGATCCGAGCGGTGATCCCAAAGGGAAAGGAAAGGAGAAAGAGAAGGTGGAAGATTTCCAAAAGCTGGAGCAGTCTTTGAGACGCTTCGTTCTGGAAAAGCGGGCACGGTCTAAGCTCGCCCCAGCCAAGACCTATCTCCTGAACATTCTGAACGACGTTCATGTCCTTGCGACCGTAAACGCAGAAGTTTCGCAGTCTGAGATCGATCGGGTGACCAAGGACCTCGAAGACATTGAACCGCAACTGGCTTCCTCGAAAAAGGCGAAGGCGGAAGTGGGCGATGAGATCGACCAGACCATTGAAGTCACCTGCAAAGAAATCTACGATCATACCAGAAATACGCTCAACGCAGCAATTACTCATGCTGGCGATAGCACTTTAGGTGTTCCATACCCTGGATTGTTTGGCGTCTTCGATTTTGCCGAGGACTTGAAAGCAGCGATGCTGGACGAGATATCGACGGCTGTCACGAATTGCGAAGAGCATGCTCGTTCCAAGGCGGTGAGCGGTGTCAACGCTATCAAGCAGCTCGGTATACTTCACCTGGGCAATGAATACCTTGATCTTAACTTCCGATCAGATGTTATGTTCCGAAGAAAACGCGATCTATTAGCCAAGCAGGTCGAGCTTCCCACGGAATTCTCCGATCTTGTAGATTGGTCAACTCTTATGCAACGCCAGGAGAAGGTAGCTGGCACAGGGATGGCCTTGACTTTGGCAACAGCGATAGGCGGGCGGGTCATCGGCGGATACGGTTGGGTGGACCACGCTCTGAGTGCTGCGAAGATTGTCGGTAGCGACAATCTTAGAAAATTGATTATCCCTGCAGTTATTGTTGCAGGTGAGTTGTACACTCCAACAGAAGATTGAACGTCTTGTTTGCTGACTTGATTTCCAGTGGCCTCTGCAGCGGCATATGTTCTCCAGCAAATCCCACAATCTCTGCCCCACCGCTTGTCCGCGAAGCTTTCGGCGCAGTTAGATAGCATCGACTATGTGCATTCGAATAGTACCCGCATCTCAAGTTCAGTACGCAAAGTACTTCGAATTCCTGCCGACAACCTACGTGTCGGTCTAACACGTTCCGTCGAACGGCTGGGCTCGCGCCGTGATGAGACCTTGAAGACTCGCAATGAGAGCGAAGTTGCTCTGAAATTCTTCGGCAATCTCGTTCGAAACAGCGCCCATCAACGTACCCTGGTCGCTGACGTAGACCTCGACGCCCATCCGCAAGCAGTGGGCGTGAACATCTCCTAGTTAATACGTTATGATGAGGGAAGCATAGGGCGGCGTTTGGTACAAAACATGTTACATAATACCACTCTGTTCATAATTGGGTTTTCGTCTTTTCTACAACATGCTTCAGGTAGTGGACGTCTACTATGCGAGATGAGAAAAGCCAGATAAAATGGAGGTCGATCCTTTGGGTGTTCCGGTTCGACTTCTTCACAGTGGAAGGTTGCTCCATCATCAACCAGTAGATAATTCTCTCTTCGGAAATTCTTGAGCTTAGTTATGCCTTCGACCACAAACTGTACGCTTTGAATGAGAAAACACGAATTATATCAGTATTACTTCTCGATTTGCAAAGTATTGAGATATATGGTTGTCACAGCCGAAGGTATTTCGTTCCGGGTATGCTGGGCTACCTAGGAGTTTGGCAATTTTGTTGAATTAGGGCGCGTAAAGTGGCCTATACGACTGAAAAGCAGAATAATTACGCATAAACAACTGATACTCGCCAACCTGTGCAATATTACTTTTCAGAACAATAAAAGTAAGCTTCCTAGACGCCTTTCTAACCTATTTCTGAGAGCTTCGGTTGGCGTCTCGCAGAGCAGTGTTCCCTCCCAATTTCTAACCTAAAAGGAAAAACGCTATTAACGTAGGAAACACAACGGAATCAGCCGGGTCCCTGATACCTGCGGGCTCTACTTTGAAACGATGTCAGAATCACGACAGTCTAGAAGCAGCATATGCCCAGGCGAGTGTGCCATGATAACACCCTCCAAGTTAGCTCTCATCACAGCCTCTTGCGGCGTGACGCCACAACCCCAGAACACAGGGACTAACACTTCAGAGCCCGAGAGTTCTCCTAGAGGTTTCCCATCCCGTGTGACCGGCGCGTCTCCCCATTGTGGCACATCGATATCTTCAACCCCTATGGCCTTTACGGCATCCCAGCCCCAAGCAATAGGCTCGCCGTGCGTGGCGGAGAACGCTCGAGTGATGTCCCTTACCCGAGGTATGTCGCTTATCTTATACGGCCGCATCGACACGACAAACGTGCTCCCCGTGAAGACCCCGGCAGGACAGAGCGGTATCGTGGTGCGATACATGGGCACGTTGCGGCCTAGTGAGGTGTGAAGCGGCGTGAGCCCGGCCGCGACGAGTGAGGACTCGAAGCTGAACGAACAGCCAATTAGGAACGCTACGTGGTCGTCGGTCCAGTCTTCCACGATGTTCGACACGCCGGACTTAACCAGCTTGGAGTCCTTGTAGACATTGTATTTCGGCGCGTCATTCCTTATGTCCACGTCCGTGAGCAACGCCGAACCCTCGAACCCCGGCACGTGCGAAAGGACGGCGTCCCATCGTCCCATATCGGACGACTCCGCGATCAACGGGCACGGCACCGGGTTTCGAAGACAGAGCAGCCGGAAGTCTGCGGCATACTTGGATGGCAAGATGATCAAGTTCGCTTGGAGATAGGTTGGTGCGAGCCCCGATGTGTTCGGACACGGGCGACTCCGGGCATAGAGCCGGATCTCCCTGCCTGTCTCGAGGGTTTGCGGCGTGAAGAGCACTGTTGATGTCGCTGACATTGTTGATATTGTAAGTGGGCACACAGACAACAACTCGATATGATGCATTCAAATGATTGAGACGGGTAAACTGGAATTAAATATCTAAACAGCGCCTCTATCAGTCCCAGTATTTCGCCCAACCAGAGGCAGCCAAGTTGAGTTCAGCCGCATAGGCTCCCCTGTCTTACCTCCCGATGATTTGGTGCCCGGCGAAGTATGGAGCGGGTAACGGACTTCCACCGCCGGCGTGGGTCGTGGGCCATGTCAGCTTTTCAGCTGGGCGCCCAGTAGGTAAAGCAGCCAGGCCAGCCCAGGCGTTTTCGACAGCACTTCGAGGGCTGAAAGTTGCAACATGACAACGGTTCAGGGGCCTTCAAAATGACTTAAAACACACGATGGAGTCAATCTAGACTGTACTACACTCCATTATGGATACATATCCGCCGTATCCGCCACCGATCGTCGATAATCTTTCCCCCGCGTCACCGGAGAAGCCCCTCACCACTGCTGTTCCGGGTAGTATTTCTACTGCTACCAACAATCGCAAACAACTACCTATCAGGGGACGTGAAATGGATGCAGCAAGTCCTTCTAGTGAGACCACACCCATTGCCTGCGCACGGTGTAAGAGGCGAAAGGTAATATTGAAGATTTCCCATCACTGATGTCAAATTACACATTCGTTCGTGAATGTATGACTGACAACGTAGCAATAAAAGATTAAATGCGACCGCCGGCGGCCATGCGCTGGATGTCGTAAGGCAAATGTCGAATGCAGGCGTGTCGGAACAGGGGAGAAGCAAAGGTAAGAATTGTTTCTTGCCCCCCTGTTATCCTCTCCTCTACTATACAACATAATGCTACCCAGACTAGTATCCGGCTGTTGACTTAACCCCAAAGGCCCACCCCCAAGAGTTACGTACAGGCACTAGAGGCCCAGGTCGCGTCTCTGGAGACGTTCATACAGAAGCTTGCAGTAAGCGACGATAAGGAGCGTCAGCACATGCTGGATGAGTTCTCCCGGGTGATTGCGCCGACTGCGACCGCCGAGGATGTGGCAGGACCGAGCTCATCGTCATCCGCCGCCAATGCCGCAGGTTCCGGAGAACAGGATGCCGAAGAGGGCCGACTGAGCCCAGCGCGTGCGGGTCAGCTCCGAAAGACGAGATCCGGCAGCTCGGCGCACTTCTACGGCGGCACGAGCCTATACCATATCCGGCTGTCTGAAGCGGGTTCTACTTCGCTGCCGGTCGTGGTAGACTCGACGCATGAGGCCGACGACGGTACTACGAGCTTGACGGAGACCATGTTCGGCCAGACGCTCTGGAACAAGTATCCCATCTCGTTTGCGGCGCACGACGACACGTCGCAGCGGCTCATGGCTGCTTTCTTCAAGCACCAGTATCAGTACAGCATGTGCATCTACAGAGAGTTCTTCCTCCGCGACTATGACACGGGTGGCGGACGACACTATTCGGACTTGTTGCTCTTCGCTATCTGTGCGACGGGTGCACTGGCTGAGGGCGAGTCTCTCCTCTCAGACATCTTTGCCAACCAGGCCCAAGCGTTGCTGTATCCTTCTCTGAACCACCCGGACCTCACTGTGCTGCAAGCTCTGATTTTGCTAGGACAGTTAGAGATTGGTCGGGGTCGAGCGTCGAAGGGATGGTTATTCTGTGGCATGGCATTTCGCCTCGCCCGTAAGTAACTTACTCAGCTACCTAACATTCTGGCTTCCGATGTTATCCACCAGGCCAGTACTAATTGATGCTTGCTACAGATGAAATGGGACTCCACCTCGATCCGACAAACTGGCATGATACAGAAGACCCCGACGTAGAGCGAGAGATCCTCCGCCGCGTCTACTGGGCCGCGTTCGTCGTAGACAAGCAACTCAGCTTATACTTCGGGCGTCCACCCGCTCTATATCCGCAAGTATCCGACGTGCGCGGTACGGAGCGGATCCCGTACCCGCCGGACTGGCAGAACCTCCTGGACATCTACATCGCCCCAGATACCTCGGTCACCGCCTTCGAGGACGGCATATGCCTCGTCAATTCGCTCAAATATCGTATCGAGCTGTACCGGATCGTGCACAGCATGATCACCGAGGTCTTCGAGAACCGTCGGACCAATGCTGGACGTACCGTCGTCGCGGCTACGATATCGAAGATACATGTCTCGCTGACGAAGTGGCTTGCTGGCCTTCCGAGTAATTTGCACTGGAATCAGTGGACTATCGGGCAACTTCCACAATGGGTGTATCATCTGCAGTACGTTTTCACTCCATTACTGCCTTCTGTTCTTTAATTTTATCAAAATCTGACGTGCATGATATCTACTTACCTACACAGTCTACTCTTCCACACCGTCATGACGATTCTCCACCGACCCCCGAGCCACCTGCTCCAAAAGGCCGGCTCGAGCTTCGACCGCGACGACATCGAGATATGCTACGAATCGCTGGGCGCGATGCTGCGTCTGATACGGAACTACTCGCGCTTCTACTCCTTCAAGCACCTGCCGCTCGACTTCGTGCAGACATTGTCGACGGCGGCGGGCACGGTCCTCATGCGCCGCCACCTGGACGACCTGCCGTGGGACGACGCCGAGACGTCGCGGTCGCTGGACCTCGTCATCGCGGCCATGGAGGACATCAAGGACACGTGGCCGTGCGTGCGCGAGATTCTGAACAGCGTCCTCGACGCCCGCCGCACCGAGACCGAGGCCATGCCCCTCGTCGATCCCGTCATGGACTTCGATTTTCTTAATGCTGCGCCTCCCTTATCGGCCGATGCTGTTGATTATCATGACCCCCACGTTGCTACCGCCTATTGGCCGCCTTCTTTTGGAAACGTGCTCACGGGCTCCATGTTGCCGACTTGGGGTCATCATGTCTTTCCCGCTGATGTCGACTTTAATGATATTGGAGCGCTGTCGTCAAATCAGGTTGAGCAGCAACATCTGCCTAGTGCTTCCCCTCCTGGGTCTTTCGGGTAGTGATGCCTAGTTGTCTTTGAAATTCATCCGTTCTCTGTTGGTTTTTGTTCTATTGGTATGGGAATATTTTTTAAGCAACAAAGCAATTGTGTTATAGTGCTTTATCGTCTCCTTGTACAATTAGAAATAGTAGCGTAGACATCCCATTTTCTTTACATCTCATGATGGGGTTTCCATCTATTTAGGTGCGATAGCGACTATATTTTTTTCCAGTTCTCTTTTTAAACTTTTTTTTTTTTTTGTTTCCCTTCATGTAATTTCCAGCGCGTGTATTCAACTTGGGTCACGCCTTATGACATTTCCTCCTCAACTGTTCCGCCAAGTTCGCTGTCCCATAGCCCTACAATATACAGTCATACGAGACCCGATAGACGTGCAGAAATATGTCTTTGATAACCTGCAGCCATAGCAAGGCATGCTAGACAACCATTGGTCATTGAGACTCTCGAGTAATGATGTTGACTACCGCCTATATTACGTAGTATTGCAAATTATCGTCAACTCCAGCATTTACCATGGAGATGCCAAATCTTCGGTCTGTCCAGCTCGCGCCAGATTTGTAACGCAACAAGGCAAGGTCAATTGAAATTTTGCACATAGCCTCGATTTCATAAATCAGCATATGATCATCAAATCAAGTGATTGCTAGAATTTTCGACTCGAATTTGACAAGGAACCCGAGTGTTCGCCGTTCATGTCTGCATGAACCTGCGGAGTGACGGACAGATGGAATCGCGCTTCGGAAATTCACATCAAAGGGCGAAAGAAAATACCACCCCAGGGCTTAGGCCTGGGCGCCTGGATTTCATGCAAGGATTGATTTTTCAGCGTCGCTAGCTACGTAGGCGCATCGTACCGAAGTCCAAGGTACACGGAGCGCAGAGGTGCGCCTAGTAGTTCTGCTTGAGGGGATTAAAGAAGTCCTGGTTAACGAAAGCATCGGGGAGAAGTATCTATGAATATATCCTAATAGTAGAAAAGATAAATATTCTAGCAGATTTATAACCGAATTGAGGTCTCAGGGACCGGGCAGGGGGTCTAATATTCGAGAGTTCGCGGAACAGACATGGGGTGTTGCTTACTGTTGCTAGTACATCCGAAGAAGTTGACAAATTCTAGACGCCCACAAGAGAATTATGAAGTCATAGGTGCTTCTCGCTGGTATCGAAGTTACATGCGGTGCGAGTTCGGATATCTTCGCGATCGGCTTGTGGCCCGATTCCTTGGTTTTGGACGAACTATGGACAACGTCAAATGTTGTCATCGGAGGGGGTCGCTAGGAGGCGGTGCAAGGTCGAATATCGTGATGTATTGGTAATATTCCCGTTCAGACGAGTATATATTTCCTGGTTGTTCGCTGAAATGGAAGGACTCGAAAACAATCATCAGCTTCACCATCAGCTTCGAGACACATTATCATCACAAACAACACTATCACACCAATCGTCAGTCCTCGTTATTCGAGAGTAACACAGAGATAAAAGCACTTCAAATCCACTATCACAGTAGAAATACAAAAAACCTAATTGGTCTACCTGTCACCAAAGCAGAAATCAACAATGTCAGACATCATCCACAAGATCAAGGACGCGGTGACACACCACGAGCACGCGCACGATAAGAAGCACACAGGTAAGCCTCAAAACACTAAACCCACACGACTCCCTCCCTACCTGCATCCCCATACTCCTACTAACACCCAGGCAGATATCAATAAGAAGAATAAGAGGATCTCCCGCACAGACATGGACTTGAACGGCGCGCCATCAGCGACCCGCGACTCGGTCGACCTGACCGGCCGCCACGTCGAGCCCGACGACCGGGACATCGACGGACACCGCCGGTCCCACTCGCTCGATGCGCCGGACCTGATAGGCCCGCATCAGGACCACGATAATGTCGACATCAATGGTCGTCACCCGACTACCCGCAACGCGCCGGACCTCACCAGTGGTGTTGCGAGCCCCTCGAACCGGCATTAAGGTGTCGATTGGTGCTTGGGAAGGGAACGATCTATGCAGAGAAAGAATACTTCCGGGCAAGGGGCGACGAATAGAATACATAACGATGTACATTAGTGTAGTACTATACTAGATATCGCTAAAGGGGTAGACGAAAGACTTTAATGAATCTACTATATATCATGCACGTTAATTGATGTCAAGAAGTTTCAATTCGAAAGTAATGATATTTGTTCATACTTTTCATTGTGTTTTATTCGTTAAAAACAATAGGCATCTAGATTGTTAACTTCAATTTAGATCGAAACTTTTGATCTCCAAATCCCAGTGCCTTGGTACTGGACTAGCATGGGACTTGAGGGCTTCATCACGCCCACCTTGGACCCTCCCGTTTTAACCATGCTGCCAGAGCTTCGTCCTCTTCCCGAGGACACTGTGCTCATCAAGCCTCTTAACCTCCTCGGGATCCAAGCGCCAGCCCAGTGACTCCAGCGCATCATGAGCGTGCTCCCGACATCTGATTCCGACAAGGGGGAGGGCGCCCTTACTAATATTATAATTCAGGGCTACAGCCGCCATACTCTTGCCCCTTTTCGCCGCAATATCCCTCAATACATCCAGGGTGGGTGCGATTTCCGCCATGTCGTAGTTACTGAACCTGTGAGTTGAGGGCGGGGGGTGTTCGGGGGTATATTTGCCAGAGAGTCTGCCCTGGGCTAGGGACGAGTAGGACTGGAAGATGACGTCCATCTCCTGATAGGCGTGCATGTCGCCGTCGATCTCGGGGATGCGTCGCAGGATGCTGTACTCGCACTGGTTGATGGAAAGCGGGATGCCGTGTTTCGCCAGCTCTTTGCGCATGGTCATAAAATCGTCTAGGGAATAATTTGCCACGCCTACAGTCCGCGCCAGCCCTTGATCTACTACGCGCGCCAGGCCCTCGGCCGCGGTGGCGATGGACTGCGGGTGGATGGGCCCGTGCACGAGGAGGATGTCGATGTACTCCAGTTTCGTGCGCTTCAGCGTCCCCTTCACGGCCTCGACGGGCGCTTCGGCAGAGCGGATTATGTTGTTAGGCGCGACGGGAAGACCGAACCATTTCGATTGTATGACGAAGGAGTCCCGCGGTAGACCCTGTACCAACTCCCCGGTGATCTCCTCGCTGCGTCCGTTCCCGTACGCCTCGGCCGTGTCGATGAAGTTGATGCCCGCGGAATACAGGTCGCGCCACGCGTCCTTCACCCTGGGAAGCTCCTCCGGCTTCCAGTGCCAGGTGCCCGTGTCGCCCCACGACCAGCCGCCGACGCAGAGGTACGACGCCTTAATCGGCACGCCGCTCTTGGTCGGGATGCTGACGCGAGATTTGGCGTCCGGGCAGAATGATTGCGGCATGAGGTTCTTGCCGTCGAATTGAGGGTCCGGCCGCTCCGGCTTCGTGTCGTGGTGGATGCCGGCCGTAGCGGACATGCCGGCCGCCAAGCCCGCCTGTAGAATCTTGTCCATGGCGGGAGATATGTGCTCAATAAGTAGTTTGCTTGTATAAACAATTAAGAACGTTAACTTAATTTTCACTTAAGCAGTAAGTAATCGAAAAGCTATAGAAAATTTGGCATTGGGTACTTATATCCGGTTCTCGAAAGAGGTCGACGAATATTGTAGCTTGAATTCGGTGTCATCATCGGTGCGTCACGGCAACCTCATTACAAACAATAAGGTGGGCGCACACGTCAAAGTGTTGGAAGTGGTAAACACATATTTCTCTTTTAACATTAGTTAAATTCATAGTACGGCGACGGATCAAGACATGAGGATCTCAAGAATGGGCGGTGATCATAGAGTGGCATGGTATCCCAACCGGGAGTAAGAAGTGTTAAAAAGAGCTTGCATTCGTCATAATGAGTTAAGCGCTCAGTAGACAAGTACGATGTTTCTAAGCAGTCTTGTGCAATTAATGCAGATTCGTTCGTCCGTTTTGTGACCCTGAGTCGTGCTGACCTTCGTGATCTACTTCTTGGGGTGCGTGAATAAGACTATCTGAAATACTATAGCAGAGCTGAAAGTAATTCTGGTAGTACTAAACCCTCATTTATTATATCTTCGACGTGATCTCTCGTCCACTGTTCTCCCTTGGCTTTCACAATCGGCCTTAAGGCAACCTCTATCTGATCTGGAGAAGCTGCCACACCCAATATCGTTCCGCTGTTGTCTTGCCCAGAACTACTGCCAGCAGACGCCTGAGCGGTCGTAACTTGTTGAAGGATACTGACTACTGCGCCTTTCAGTTCACATATGGACTTCTCGTCGTCTCCGGAGCGCCCTAATGATCCAAATAGCTTGTATGCATTTCGGTAGTAGATTTCAGCGTGCTGTAAAAGTTGCGGCGTCGTGTTTCTCGCTTGCACGTGCGTAGTCGGGGGATAAGCTAGCATTTGGAGCAATAAGGAGATATCGCCCCTCATAAGGTGCGTTGTCGCTTGTGTATGTATGTCAAGGTTTGGCAATCGTGCGGCAGAGTATAGTCGAGATTTTGCTTCTTCTAAGATTCTCCATCGCAGGGCAGCAGGGGCGCCTGTAGAATCGTCCATTTTACCAAAAGATGCGAGATCTGCAAGTGCGCTGTGAAATGACAGAAGAGCGCGAGCGCTGGCCAGTAGGACCTCGTCGGAGGCTGACTTCAGCTCAGGCTGTGAGAACGCAGCATCAAGCTCTTGCTTATATTTCTCCATGTCGATTGCGGATAATCTGAAAGCAAGTTCGAGATAATTACCCTTAAATATGGCTTTTGGTAGTGCTAGATCCGACATGTGGGATTGTAGTTTGTCTTGGTTTTCGGTGAGGAGAGTGAGCAATGTCTCTGTCAGAAGCTGCCCAGAGAAAGAGTCAATCCAGGAGAGAGACGCAGCATAAGTCTGGCTTAGCTCTGGCGAGGATGATAACGACGCGCTCAAGACGCTGCATAGAGCGCTGAGAGTTTCGATTTGGGAGATAATCGTTTCTAGAAGATTCAGCTCGGTGACTGGCTCCTCCACGGTAACCCACTGTTCTTCTTGGCTAACATCTTCGGCTTGAGAATCGAGGATGGGGGCCGTTTGTGTGCTGTCCATTTGCAAGGTCTGATCGTTGCCTATGTCGTGTATTTCCCTTTCTAGTTCGCGGGTCTTCTTCAGCAAGCCGAGCTGGATTTCGTAACACCGAGTCTGAACTTCTAGTGCTTGCTGCATGTACTGGGCCGCTTCTGTGTCGAGGTGGTCACTGTCCTCCGCCATGATTTCAGCCATACTCGTCATTACCTGCGCCATATTGAAAAGTGTGTCTGGATGTGCCGGGTCTAGGTCCCTGGCATACTGGTGGGACTGCAAGGCCAGCCGCAACACATCAAGGATAGGCACATCGAGTGCCTGAGAAAGCACAGGGTCGGTCGCCTTCTCTAATTCCAGCCGCGCCTTATTATAGGCCAGATCGAAGTTGCGAGGGAACTTGGCCAGTCCTTGAGAGTAAACATCCAGGGCCCTGTCGGCGAATCGCAAAGATTTGGAACGGTCCCCAGATCGATGCTTTCTCATCGCTTCCTCATGGCTGTCACCTGCTTCCAAGTAGTCATCGGCATCGACAAGCTTCTATTATGAGACATCAGTAAGCCGCGAGAGGATAATAAAATTAGAAAACACTGACAGCTGGTTCTCGGGCTTTCTTCGTTGACTTTAAACGTGGTGGCGGCATCCTTGAAGATTCTGAAAGAGGGGCTTGTATGCGCTCCGAGCGGGTAAGGTTTCTTAACTATAGCACAGGTACACTAGCGAATTTGTGCTTCAAATAAAGATAAGACTAAAACCTGTTCTGACTTTTATCGATATTTTCTGGGAGGTGAGAAAAAAAAAGGCTTGTATCTTACTTTTGGGTAAGGTCGTATCAGTATCTTGGTAGAGTTGCAATTGCCATGTTCTTCCAAGGTTTAGATTAAGTACTGCCAGCTGAGAGAAACGGTTTAGCAGCTGTCAAATACTGCCCGGGAATAGCCTTAACCTAGGTCGGGTGACGGTGGGCCATAAGGACCATTTGCGACACAAAAAAAAAAATTTACCCCACATTCTATTATACTACCTTTCACACCAACCAACCTACTTAACAATTGCCGGGCACCTTTTCGTAGTGTCCTGGATAAATACTACTATATTTATTTGTCTTGTAAAAAGAAATATAATAAGAAACTAAGACCTGGCAGCGTGTATGTGTATAAGTCATTTGGTAGAATGCAAGGTAATTCTGTTTTTTTTTTTTTGTGTTGCAAATGGCCCTTATGGCCCACCACACGGGTACCTAGTGATGTAATAATAACAATCTAACAACTAAAAGTTGTCGACAATATAGCATCTTACGGAAGAGAGGAAACTGCACACTCAATTCACGCGGGAAAAAAAATAAAAAATTCCTGTCTAGCAAGCTGGAATATGCTAATTACTACACGGTCTCTGCACAATGACTAAAAAACTGAGAATGAGACTGGTATTGGTCTACGGCGTGTCTGCCCGTCGCTTCAGCCATTAATAATGCTAACCTCAGATCTTTTGCAAATGGGAATTTACGAATCATGGGCGATCAGCCACGTCTTTTGCTCTTCCCCGAGATGCCTTCGGCACTGAGACTCCCCACAGTAACCGGGTTGATAAAGCTCTTTGACCTGCTAAATAACTCGCATCTCAGGTTTCCAGTAGAAGGTGCAGGTCCCTACCAAATTCATTGCCTCTTCTCTCAACAAGAAGTAATACGTGAAGTCGGACGAATACCCGGCTATTCGAATCAGTCTTCACGGCGTCGTTTCCGCTTCTGCCCATCTTGTCTAGCTTGCTTCTCGATGCGTTCTAGGAGACCCATGTACTCCTCTACGTAATGATTTTGCTTATACATGTGAGTATTCACTAACCCAAAGTTTGGCGCTTTGCAATCTAGGGACGGGAGCTGAACCACCTTCATCTCCTCGGACAAGTGCTTTCTCAACTCCCGGTAGAGGTCCCCTGCGACATGTTCGCGATGACCCCATTTTTCATGCAGGCATGCCAAAATAATGGTGACGGCGATGATAGTATCCGGGCGGCGATCATTTAGTGATCGAAACAAAGTCGCTATCTCCTTGGCTACCAGTACCCGAAGTTTCCAGCTGTCTAACACAGGCATGTTCAGTCCATTGATGCCAGCATTTCCAAGGTCTTTCCAGGGCACACAGTGAAACGCTGGCCCTTTAATCGGACCATATATGAGCCATTCGTGCGTGTAATTCATATGCGTGATGCCGGCATGGACTAATGATAGAACATGATACACGCGGACGTGACTTTCAATCAAAGTCGTATCGAGGATTGCTATGTACCTGTTAAGACCTGTGCTGTAACGTACTGCCAACCAAAAGTCGGCCGTCCAAGAGCTGAACGCGGTGCGTGTGCCTCGGTCCCAGCGGAGATGACCGTTAACCATATTGTAAAGATGGGGAATCTCATAAATATTAGTAGGCTTCTCCCAGTTTAAGAATGCGTGAGGCACAATTCCTTCAACGCTATTCAGCCTAGGGTCGGAGCCGCCTCCCGAAGCAGAGTGAAAGCCGCGAAATAGAAATCGAGGAATAGTTAGTCGAGACGAGTCTATCATCGAAGCGTTAGATTCACATCGGAAACCCCCGGTAGGAACTTACACTCAAGCTGCCTCCACTTCTCTTCGCTCAATCCGAGCGATGGTAAAGTCAGAGGAACGGGTCCAACATCGCTGGGATCATGCAGTTCGGGACGTAGATTCTTACGTTCAAAGGGATTATGCGTACGGCTTTGTAAAGGATCACACGATACTTCATATACCAGCGGATCATCAAGCGCTCGAGGTGGAAAAGGATTGCTGGTATCCAAGGTACGTCGAGTCTTCGCCCTTTTACTCTTTACTTCGGATCTATCTATATCCGTCGCTGGGTTGCGGTCATGACGAGGAGAGCTGGCCACGTTCCGGGATCCAGGGAACCAATAGGAAGTGAAGTCATCTACAATTCGTGTCATTCTGGCTGATTGCAAAATACTGTGCTGGCACAGAGCGAAATAATTTTACACGATCCGGTTAATACGCCATGATTAAATAATAGTAACTCAGAGACAGACAGCCTTTGAGACGAATTTCTGAGAAGGTCCTCGAAGTCGAGGACTGACCAAGACATGTATTCCTCAATAAAGGAGATATAGGTATTGATGCCCTCTCGAGGCAGTGGTCAATGAAGGAGAATAATGCTCTCCATCTCGACCGTCGAAGCTTCTGCGTGAAGCCGCCACCTAGTTCTACCACTATATTCATTCGGAACTCATCGATGCTAGTCGCCCAATGCTGCAAGCGGACGGATCTTAGGAATATCTGAGGAAGTTTACTTCCTCACAGTAACAAACCTTCACGCCGCCATGCTAGGTGTTGCTCTCCTATGATCTCGGCGTCATAGGGTAGCGAATTAGACGGGACGGCCCATGACGCTGAGAACAGAATTGGGTTAGAGTAACGCAATAACGACGCATTACGTAGTCTTTCACAATCATAAGGGCTATGGTACCAAGACGCAAATTTTTTGGCGCCAGTTACGAGCCGTTTCAACTAAAGAGATGGCGTTGTTCGTCAAAACTAAGTGGTTTGAAGCGCCAACGTTTGAGCGATAATTAGCGGGTAGAGCTGTCGCCGGGATTGCTTTCCTTCTTACAGCGTACTCTTGGCTCTTGGCCCTGGGTCTCTATGGCTCATATGCGAACGGAAGGGTCTTATCTGGACCAAAAGAAAAATAGGTAACTGCCATTGCTGTAGGTAAGTCCAGAACCAGACGCAGGCGACCAGGCGTAACTACTCGCAGAGGTTCACCGAGACTTGGATCGCGAGGAGCTAGGTCAGTGGCTATGGTACATCGGTGTGCGCATATTCCAATGCTTGGGCGGCGGAAAGTGAGAGCCTGAGCATCGGTAGCTTCGCTCTCGTCATTCATAGTGATCTTCCTACTTATATCTGCTTCCATGCACAGAGCGGATAAGACGGCAAGACATCGAGAATAGGTACAATATATCTCCATGGATACAAAAACATACTAACCGATCAAGGTTTACTATCTAGACTGCCTACCGCGCATTGTTCCACCTATTATAAGACTATGCAAACACAGGGCGTTTGTAACCGGTGAATACCACGTAGTAATTTGCGTTCATGTTGCACACTTCAGCCGCTATTTGGGGGCGCCATAGTACCGTACGATTGTACAGTGTGTATAATATTTGTTACTGGCCCATCAGGTTCCTTACCTTACTTCTACCTGTACCGAGGTCTGGTCTTCTGGACTGGATAAATGAATAAATCAAAGTTCGAAAACATACAGTGAAACTCTAACTAACACACATTATGGTAATTTTGCATCTGTATGAAGTTCTAAAATATGTACGGAGAGAGAATACCTGAAGTAAAATGTTAGGGTCATTGATTAACTATTATAACTAGCTAAAGAAATATGTACGCTCGAAAGTTTAACTAAAATAATTAAAGGCTATAACCTATTAGATATCCCCTCTAATACGCGTATCTCCTCTGAAGACAACTGTATGTGATCCGGGGCGAGGATTCCGTGCCGAAGAATCGTTAAAGTCGGAGGTGCGCTTTCGCCCTTCTCTTCATCACCAGAAGACGACTCACTAAGCATCTTCTCTGGCGGCGGCACTATGTCCAGGTTGTCCGCCGACCACCAATACAGCGGAAACCTGCCGAAGATGTTGTTCAGAATAAGCGCCAGGGCCAGCATGATGGAGGCACCGAGGAGCACAAGCGGTATGAACTTCCAGCCCATGCTGACGGCCTTGTCATCGACCACGGCTATCAGCGCGGTAGCCCCGGCAGGCGGATGGACCGTCTTAGTGAGGGCCATCAGGGCCGTCGTCACGGCGCATGCCAGCGCGCCTGCGAGCCAGCGGACCCAGTACTCATCTGAGCGTAGATAAAATAGTTTGCAGAACGAAACCCCGATCACGGCAGCTATTATCTGGCTGAGGATAGAGTTGCGCGGTTGCGCAAGAGGAGATTCGATAGCGTAGAACTCGAGTACGGCGGCAGCGCCCTGTGAACGTGTTGACATTAGCTAAATTTCTTTGTTGTCATTTTCAAATTTTTTGCCGCCTAGGATTTCAGGGGTATGATAGATGAATGTTAGTCGTTGGTGGCTTACAAAACTGGCGACGATCAAGGGACCATTTGAAGCCACACCCAAAACCTGATGACTCGCGAGTTGAATAAGAAGCAAACTCGAGAATATCCCGATAGTTGCTCGTGCCGTCAGAAGCAGATTTCCATACTTCTCGAAAGTCTTTTTTCTATAACCGAAGAAGTAGGCAACTGGATATGGGATCGTATGCCATCGCGAAGACGGGACTATGCGATTAAGGTAGTTGTCGATATCGAAGTTTCGCCGCCAGATTGAGGGCGAGCGAGCAGCGCCTGATAGCGTCATAACTCCGGTACAGAAATAAAGGAATGCAGCTTAACCCCAGAGCTAATGTGTAGAAATCAATAAATTTTAAAAAGTGGAGAAGACGAGGGTATCAAGCGTTTATCACCTCTCAAATTTCTTTGACGGGTCTGGGGTATCACATCTTGAAGTATTATAATTTCCAGTGTTGAGGAATGCAAAACAGAGGGAATAAAATAAAATCTCAAGCCGCATCTCCGCGGAGTGCAAGACGTCACAAGGGTGATTGACTCTCTTTAGATGAAAATAGACAGGGAAGAACACAAAGCCTAAAGCCAACGCAACGAACTGTTACTGTACTATTTCGTAATAGAAACTCCCTCTTCCTTGTTATAGGGTGACCTGCCGATGTGTAACGGAAGCACGCAGGTACGAGCGGCTACGTGACTTCTGTTATAGGTAGGTCCTTATCGCAGTTCTGTGTGTAAGAAAACACCTGTGTCTGACTCTTTGGAATGGGCATAAATAGCTGTGGATGACGTGAGGTGCTTGGGCAAGCTCGACATCTTCGATTTTGCAGAGAGCATCCAACATCCAAATTCTAGACAACGTATTTACATACTACTGTGTCTCTCTGTACCATGGGTACTGCCGAAGAGGGTAGGTACCTGGATCCAGTCATTCCTACTATGTATAGCCTTGTTTCCTAGTACTGAACAAAAGGGATATACAACTCCCGCCCCGAAGACCTTCAAATTCACCTGACTAGTCCACACCGTCTCCTTGAGAGTTCATACCGCTTTCCCGGGTCATTTGCCACCCATGACCCCTGTATCTCCTCGGCCAGATCCCACATCGACCAGGCGCTAAGATGCCGTTAGGGTCTAAGGCGTCCTTCAACTTCTCATTGAACTTCATAAGTGCGCCGTCATTCCAGTTATACGTCTGGGCAATCTGGTCCATGAGGACGAGATGAGTGCGGTACTCGCCATAACCGTAGGCTGCTGCGTCATCGATCATGGCGCGAAGGCAGTCCAGCGCGGCTTTCCGTCGCTGCTGGTCCGTCCGGTCGAAGACGATCTCCACAATGATGTGCATCTCGCGCAGGCCCACTATGAAAGCCGGTAACAGGTCGATGCCGAACTCGTCGTGACGTCGTCGCGCCATCTCGATCAGTCGTGTGGCGTCCGCACCACGGATGGGGCTCACGGGCGAGAAGGCGATGTGCGCCCCATTCGGCACCCACTGCACCCATCGCAGCTCTTGCACGTCTGGCGTCCCTGACGCAATCCTGTCACGGGTCCAGAAGTACTCGTCCGCCGGCAGCGTGGCCGGGTCAATGCGTCGCGCGCCTGCCACCTTCTTGAACTCGGCATCGACGATATCTAACTTGTACTTCCGGATGTGTGGCGGGCCGTAAGACATGCCGTAATACACCCACGTGTGGTCGCCCAATGGCGTCTTGGACGCGGCCTCGTGGATGATATCGATTGGTATTGCGCCTTCACCCGTGTAGTACGTGTTTCGGGGATTTCCTAGCACCGCGATGCTCTGCACCACGTGGCGCAGCTGCGCGACGTTCTCGAGGATGTTGCTGATTCGTAGAGGGCGAATTATCTCCACCTGCATTTGCAACGTGTGTCAGCTTACATACATAGTACGACTTGGTAATCTAGGGGTTTCGTGTGTCCGGGATATCGGTTTTTTACCAGCTGAGTGAGATCTTCCTCTTTTTGGAACGTATACATCTTGGGATTAAGTTAGCAATTCTACGTAGTGCGCGCGTGCATCGGAGATAAACCGGGGAGTTTACAAAACTCTCATATCCTCCCGGATTTGGCATCAATGCCATTCCCATCTTCGTCACGATGCCATAGTTAGACTGCGAGAATATGCCGCTGATGGCTGAGATCAGCCAATGAATTCATCCCTTCCTTATCTTATACCAGGGGAGGAAGGAGACATACTCAGAATACGGGCCGAAGCCATAAGGGAATGTCTGCCAAGTGTTATTATTGGGAAGCGCCCCCATCCCGGTTCTGATGACCTCCCCGGTAGGTAGCACGACCTCGAGGCCCGAATGGACTGCAAAATGGTCGCCATAAGGCGTGTACCCAACACCTCTATCAATCGCATTCCCGAGCACAGATCCTCCTCCCACATCTGGCGTGTCTATCCATAGATGATCGTATCCTCTTTTCTTGATCTCCTCGTGAAGAACGAAGAACGAAACGCCGGGTTCTACTAGGCATGTGTAGTCATCGGGGTTGATATCGAGGATCTTGTTCATCCGTCTTCCTAGGTCGACCAAGACGGAACCGCGAACGCGGGGTGCAGCTCCGCCATAGCCAACTTCGTTGTCTAAATGTTAGTACAGATTGTTTACAGTTAAAAAGAGGCATTCGAGAGCGGCTCAACTCACAGTTCCGGCCCATTGAAATGGGGAAAATCGGAATACAGTACTTGTTGGCCCATCGTACAATCTGCTGCACTTCTCCTGTGCTGCCTGGATACACCATCGCTGAAGGGACCAACTCTTCTTCGTCGAGGACATACATCATATCATGGGTATTCGGGTCTATAGCTCTATCAGCTCGAAACGCGCGAACAGGATGAGATCGAACGAGCGCTCACGTTCCATGTACCTAAGTAGGTGAGTAGACATGTTAGCAAATGAGATGTCGTGCGTTTTGGCTCTGGCTTTGACACAGGCCTTACCACCCATCTTTCAAAGGCTGGTCATTGAGAACCACATTCTCAGTCCCTAATTCCCGCGCTAGTTCATCTAGAGCCTCGTTGAAGACGTGTTTTTCTACTCCCGGCGGATACGCCACGGCTCGTGGCTCCGTGCTGTCGATCTTCGTCGTCACGGACAAGGCGTGCGCTTTTGCTTCCCGGGCCTTGTCGAGCAGCCATTCAGGGATTCCCGAGTACTTCTCCGAGAGCAGGGGCACGGACGCGCTGCTGCTGCTGCTGCCGTTTTCGGTTTTGGAGTCGCCAGACATTGTTGTGCGTGCTCTTGGTCGTTGGATTGGCAACACCGCTTGGTTTCTCTGGCTCGGATGAGGGCAAAGCCTGCGATTTGATAATTATTTACGAATAACTGCAAATCAACCTATCTAGTCTACACTAATTTCGCGAATTCGATTTTCATTAAAGAGAGAGTGAGAATGAGAGAACACCATTGATTCCAGGCTGTATCTATTCATTATCTGCCGGAATACATCACGGCGTGGGTGTCCATCATGCCGGTTAAATACATGCTTGCTTCCATCTCAGTACTAGTTCTTCAGACACTTCTACAACGATTGTTTGCATAAGTAAAGGCGACAATCATGTCTATTACGAGGTCGCAGATCTCTGCACCTGGACAACGGCTATTCCTGGGAGCGTTGCTCAATGCGCGCATAATACATCCATTGCTATCTTGCGCAGGGTCCATGAAAACAACCACCCGCAACAACTGGCGCCGACTATCATGGCCGAACCTTGTACATTCTTTACTCAAAAGCGTGTAGCAATAAACGGCTGGGCCCAATGACGGGCATAAGTAGACAGAGCCGATACCAGCAAAATAATCGCCACCAAAGTAAGTAACATTTGTTCTCTTTTGTCTTGCCTTGCCTCCTCCAACTGTTGTCTCTTCTCTCGCTTGGCCTCCTGACTTAAAGTTAGCGCCGGTGTCTTTGCGTAGGGAATTTCTGTCTCTCTATTCGGGCTTACCAAATCCTCGATACGCGTTATCGCCCTATTGATGTCATGGCGAGCTCTATCCAATTTATTGTGGAGTTCGGAGTTAGCTTCGGCCACTTTGTTGCCAAGTTGAAAATGGGCTTCAGCCACTTTGTTATCGAGCTGAGAATGGGCTTCGGCCACTTTGTCGTCGATAATGGATTGGACTTCGGAGGTTTGGTCCTTGGTGCTCATCTCTTCGATGCATTTGCTCATTCGGCGGAGCATACTTCGTTGCTGTCCAAAGCTATTGCTTATAGTAGACGTCTGCTCTGTCGCAGAGGTGACGCGTTAGCTTGCGTGGATATTTTTATATCTTGACACACCTCGAACTTACTCTTCATGTTCGTGCCTAGTACTGAAACATCCTCTCTGACCTTGTGAGCTGCCTCCATTGCTTGAAGAGCAGTGACATAGTGGCTGTTTGGGTTGTTCTCGCTGTTCTCATAGTCATCCTGTCCCCCCGTCAGCGAAATTACTTCACTGGTGAGTCAGGTCCTCGAGATTCTCATAGATCGATCCCCCCAGCATCACCGCTCTGCCCGTACAGTACGCCACGAAGCAATGCTCTGGTTCGGTCGCTGGATAATGGCGAGTGGGGTGCCATTCTCTCTTACGCCATTGTCCCTCCCCTTCAATCCACACCCCGGCCGCTCTTAGGGAGACGACGGGCCGGCCTGCCCAGAATTGGAGAGGGCAGAGACACACGAGATAGCAACCTCACCAAAGTGTACATACGTACCTCCAGAGCCCATCGGTAGAGGGTGAGGGAGTCGAACCGCCCCGCAGCACCAGAGAATGCTGGAACTTGCGCCAACCCAAAGTAGGGTCGTGCCAGCAAGTGCACATGCCTTCCGCAAAGCTCCGGAAACTGCAGGACGCCTAAGATCGACCTGTTTTATGCATCCCGTGTGGTGATAAGGCTGGCAGAGGGATCGACGACGAAGGAAAACGAGACTGGGGCATAGGACTCACCGAGAGATTATTATTCTGGTTGGCCCGGGCTGCGGTCGGGTTGTTGGTGGGACGAGAATTCATCTGTCAGAGGGAGAAGGTAAAAACTGTTAGTACGCGTACCAAATCATCAAGCGGGATAAAGGTAAGAGACAAGTACAACAAATACACAACTTGGGATAGGAGTAGTTTCTTGTAAAGATGGGGGGTATTTGAAAGCGTATGAGACAGAAGGCTCACCTTTGATGCGCGAATGTGGGTGGGAAGAAGAAGAAGAAGAAGAAGAAGAAAAGGCAGAGACTGAGGAAGAATGGGAGGAATTTATACACGTATTTCCTACCTAACCCAGGAAGGTACCTATTTCACTCCGAACAATAATAAACCATTGTCACTTTACAGTCCCTAATTTTACATTGAAGCAACTGTTATTGTCTTTGGGACCATGGATAGCAGGTAGGGCCGCAAGTAGGTACTTACGAGGTGGTTATATTCTACCACTCTGGTTAGCCTAGGTAGCTTGCAAGCCAAGGAAGAAACATGTACTGTATATTTCAAATGTCAGGATCCTGCACTTAGGATAGCTAGGGCTTCGGTACGTAGAGAGGCGAAAGCCAACCCTACTTAACATTGTAAGTGTGGTTGTGGTTGAATCACGCCCCTATTTACCCTATTTGCGGCCATCCATATATTCAACCTATTCAGTCCTATCAACCTACGCAACCATTCAGCTCACCTAACACGTAACATGCAGGGAGGCCTGCATTACTGAACACCAGGCTACTGCAATGGCAAAGAGAGGTTCATTTCGTGGCTTCCCTAAGCGGCGTATTGCAACTCAATGCCCGCCAGGTACTTTTCGTACCTATATCTTCCTTAGCTTGAAAGGTACCTGCTTAACTCCCCATCAATGGCACAATGGGATCATCCATTCAGCGTATGTATCTCAGTACCTTATCAATGGTTCTGGCAAGTACCTGAATGAGGGAGTCTGCAATTGGTCAGAGATTTTGGTGGTTGTGGTTTGGTGGCACACGTCTATAAATTATTGCCTCTCCCCCAAAGCTCTGCGTTCTCCTTCTCTCCTTCTCTTCTTCTTTTTCTCACACACATGCCCACACCTCAAGGTAAGTCTTCACTTTCTTGCGTCTTCCATTCCTTGCTTGGTCTTTCTCCTTCTCCTTCTCCCTCTCTTCCTCTTCTTCGACTCTCCTCCACACATACAACACGCATTCGCAAAGGTAGATCCCCAACCTCAGCATTCTTGATACTATTTCTTCCTCAATATCTACCTTGTTCTCTCTTCCCCTCTACCATACCACCCACACATGCGTCCTACGTAGGTAGGTCTTCAATCACAGTATTTCCTACGCCGTTTCTTTCTCAATACATTGAACCCTTCCACCTATTGAGGTGCACCGTCTGGAATTACCCAATACCAAAACCGAACCTTATCAGCCTCTCATTAACACCTTGTTACGCCTTTGCAACCTCCTACAATATGTCTCACATTACAATTGCACGCTTCCCTTCCACTCATACCTATTATATCTTTGTCATGCTTTTTTCTTTTCTTATTGAACCCACTTCTATGGCTCTGGGCACTAACAACGTTTCTTTCTCTCTTTTAGATGAGCGAATCAGGTCTCGATCAAGCTCTCACGGGAGCCTACGCGGCGAGTCGTCGCTCGGTAAGTCCTACGCCCCCAGTCTTGTTTTCTGCGAAGTCGATCCCTCTACCAGCCCATCACCACCGAGAGACAGATATAATATAAGTTGATCTGGGGTGTTCCATGTTGCTCCTTGAGTTTTGTCGAAAGGCATGTGCGCTTGCTGTTAACCTCCCTACTTTGGGTTGGGGCAAGACCCTTTCCGGCATTCTCTGAGGCCGCGGGCGGTTCGACTCCCTGACCCTCCATGGATGGGCTCTGGACGTACGTACTATGCACGTGCGCTGTGGTCGAGTTACTGTCTCTCGGGAATCTCTACCCATCTCATTTTTGGGACAGGCCGGCCTGCCGTCTCCCCAATGGCGGCGGGGTGTAGATTGAAAGTTAATGGGTCGTCTGACGCGTAAGAGAGAATGGTATCCCACTCGCCATTATCCAGCATACCGTTTCTTAGCATTGCTTTGTGGCGTACTGTACGGGTAGAGTGGTGATGGAGGGGGGATCGACATCGATATATGAGGATCTCAAGACCTTGACTTACCAGTGAAGTTTTTTTTCGCTGACGGGGGAACAGGAATCACAGGATGATCACGACAACGATGAAAACGCACTTGTTTTACGATCCGCCATACTACAGGTCTACGGCAAGGTGTCGGCCGATATTACTAGCTCACAAGAGCTCGTAAGAGAATCCGTTTCCAGCATGGAGGACAGAGTATCGCGAAGAATTGAGAGCCATTTGACGCGCGAACATCGCAGAGTCTGGGGTAGCATTGAGAGCCTGCTAAAAGAGTTTCGGGGTAAGTTTGAGGGACAAGGAAATAACCTGGTACACAAGCTGACAACCATGTCCGAATAGATTTCAAAGAGGGGTCGGAGGACGACTTCAGAGATCTGCGCCTAGCCCTCTACAATACTGAGTTGATGGTGAAAGAAGATAGAGCCAGCCGCCACCGCCTTGCCGATGTAAGTTTCAACTAGATATAAGCCTTCCAAAAATTGTTACGAGCACTAACCGGAAATTCTTCATAGTCCATCAACAAAAACAGTCAAAAAGTTGACCAAACGTTCGAGCTTGGGCTTCGAGACATAGCCATCGGGGTCTGTTTGTTGCTAGGCGTGATGCCTGTCATCCTGTTGATAATGAATAAGTGATGGTGTTTTTCGCTACCTACTATGTTAAGTCAGCAGGACAGATGATACATATGTATGTACAGAGCTACAAGTGCTCAAGTCGAGGTCAATAGACCTTCATTGTCAGAAGGATCTACCTCAATGGGCTGGCCTTTGTATTGGCGATAGACAAGCCCTGCCACCCACAGCCCACACACCTTTACTATGTACATACTGTAGATAGTCAGATCTGCAGATATGTATACTGTACAGTAGTACAGCATACCTATGCAAGAGAAAATGATCTCTTCTTTTCTCCTATCTGCATCTTGAAATTCAGTACTTTTCATCACACACCATTAAGTGCATATGACAGCACATCAAGTATAGGGACGAGAATTCCATGTGCAATTCTTGCTGCTGGTACAAGTATCGCAAAAACAAAAAAGTGACATATCCTGCTTTAATCTTAGTGAACTGGTGTAGGTCCGGACGTTAACTAATTATTTTTGTATTTCTTCTAAGTAAGGCTAGTCGCTGTGGTCGAATTTTGAAGAAGTACTCTAAAGCTGTCATAGTTCCGATGCTACGAAAAAGTAATTAGGCATTCATCTTTGGTTGTAGTTGTAAGGCATGAATTTACGAATACTAGCCAGTTGCCCCCTAACGTGGTGCTGGGCCTGCATAGAGTCAAGGCTCAGTGTCTTGGTATTAAAGGTCGGGTTTCGAGCTCCCTACGTATGTTATCAAATAGGGTGAAGGTTCCGCGCCCTGGCTTCGGGTGATCCGGGTGGTGGCTTTGTTCTCGTGTGTGCTTCGTTAGGGGGAGGCCTGGCGGTGTGCAAGGAGAAGGTACGGATTGCAATGTACTTAAGAGCTTCGCCGAGGGGAACTTAGTCCCACAACTCTAGATTCCAATCAGTCCAACAGCGTACGCGATAAAGGTGCTTTTAACCTTCAAGTCCGCGTCTCTGATGAGAAACCTCGGTATATAGCGAGGATTGTGAAACATCCTGCAAGACCATAAATATCTGAGATCCAAAGGCATAGCAAACACGCCGGGGAAGAAAAAAGCTAAAAGTAGATCTTGTCCACAGATAACTGGATCGGGAGCAAAGGCCATGGCCTTATAAACTCGGCATCGAGTGGTGGGGCGATCCTCAACCAGAAGTTTGATGACCTTGGCAAAGAAGGAAAACCATATTGTATGAACAAACCAAGTTTTATTGGCTGTCCGGTATTCTTCACTATGAAACAACGCCTCCTTACCTGGCATACAAATCGAAGCCATAAACGAGGTAATAGACACGCTTTTGAATCCTAAGTCTTTATATTGCCCTCATATCCTCTTAATGAGACAGGGCCCCATTCACTGTATCATCGCGCTACCTTGCTCGTCCATCGACCTATGAGTGTCTCGAGATGTTGACTCACTCGTGAAGCCCTGTAGCTGACTGGGGGGGACAAAATTGACCAGAGTTGTGTCATTGCTTTGCATCTGCAACAATATTCACCAGCTCCACGTGTGACAGCTTAGCCATCCATTCACCCTAGCCTCGCCTATCAGTGCCCTCATACGTCCCACAATGCAAAGCACTCGCAGGCCACATAGGCGAATTGGGGCCAATGGATTTCCTGGGGGCAATGTGAGAAATGATAGCTATGCATTGTGTGTCAATGCTACCACTTGCCACCGCCCGGGGTCCAGCCGCAGTTCGATGAGCAGAATGTAGGAAGTGTATGTCTATATATTTTGGGTGCGAAATCCTCTCCTGGATTCTTGTTCTCCAGCTTTAGCTTTTCCTCTAAATATAGGGTACAGTTGGCCCCTCTACCTACTACCTACTTTATAGCCGTAACACCACCCACACGTGATGCAACGCCCCGATCAAGCCCCTGCCGATGCCGACGGCCCACGAAACGGGTTATTTCAAGACATGAGATCCGAGATGGTGCAAGAGATAGAAAGACAATTGACACAAGGCCTTGGACAAATCTTAGACCGGATTGACAGCGTGGAACTTGAAGTGAATAGTAAGTGTGAGAGACACAAATGGAAGAGGCTACAAAAGTAACAACCCTGCCGGGACAGAAATATTGTCATCTGAGTTTGAACGACACCGCGCCACTCTCCGCCGTATCGAGGCCGTATCCCATGAACATAGAGCCAGACACAAGGAAGATATGGTTAAATATCTATTAATCCAGGATCTGATGTATCAGGACTTTGGCACTGTAAGTTACAAATAAATACCGAGCCTTCCAACAAAGTTACCAACGCTAACCGAAAATTCTTCATAGGTGATCGACCAAAGCAACCAGGATACGGTTCGACAGCATGAGAGAACAGCCCTAACTGTAATCAAAGTATCATTGGCGGCTATCCTGATAACCTTCACTTGGATTTGGATGGTGTCGAATAATCTCCGACGCGACTAAGCAACTAGCAAAGTAGATGAAGTATTGGCAACAACAAACCGGAGGTGAACAATGGTCTATGGTCCGAGAAAGAAGTTCCTCGTGCAATACTAGCTGTTGGCACAAATGTTACTAGATGTAGGCGCTTGTTTCCGCGATAGCTAGAGCCAAAAAGGAAAGAAAGAAAGAGTGTCACTTGTTGCCCGTATTTACCAGCATTCACAATCAAGGTGCTTTTAGCCTTCGAAACGATATATCCTTACCTGACATACAAACCAAGATTAAGACGGGACATAAACAAGACATAAACGAGACCTAAACAAGATGATTAATAGCCTTCAGAACTCCAAAGTCTTGATATTCCCTCCCCGCCTCCCTCGTCAAGAAGATCTAGACAAAAACTCCAACATCGTCTCTCCCTCATTATCGTCGTCATCGTCATTATTATAATAACCGTCACTATCGCCATCCCTAGAACCAAGACCCGCGGAATCCTTCGAGTTCGACAACGCCAACAGCGGCCGCGTATTCGTACCCCCCTTTAAAACATTCTTTTCCCCGCCCTTGCCCCCATCTACGCCGTAAGTAAGTGGCCACGACGACGGCGCACTAGTTCCTAGGGGCTTCTTCCCCGTTCGACGGGGCTCATCACCAATCCCGATCCCGGCCCCGATCCCGTGCTGAACCCTCTTACCGGCCCCGCCACCGTTGAGGTAATCGACGGTATGTCGAAAGGTCCGCCACGCGCCGTCAGACTCGAAGACCTCGTCGAACGAGAGACGCAGGAAATACCCCGTCGTCTGGCTGAAGCGGTACAAGCTCTCGTGGTCGAGCCCCTTCATGATCTCCAAGAGGATCTCCTCTGGTAGGCGCTCGAGCGCACTCAGAGGTCGGGCAGCAACAGCAGCAGTAGCAGGAGTTGTGAGGTCAGACTCATGTTCGGTGGGTGCGAGAGTGAGTGTTTCGAGCCGACTGGCTGCTTTTGCGACTTCGTCTTGATGTTGTCTTATACTTGCCCATGCTGAGGACTGTGTTGGGTTGAGGCTCTCTACATTTTCTCTTTCTGATGATGATGGCGTTGATGATGATTTGAGGGATTTGGTATTGTGATGTGACATTGCTGCTAGTTGTAGATGAAACATATTATTAGTGGTAGTAGTAGTCTAACCTGTAAAATCTGCAAAAAATTTGATACTTGAGCTTACCGCCGATAATTGGCATATGTGAGACGGTTGTTTTGAAGGCCCGCCAGAGTGAGCCCGGCATCCTTTTGTTTGTGTCGCGTTGGATATGTCGCACGTGACGCTTCCCGTCTTGTCCTTTGTCCATGTGTCGAGCAGCCTGGGATTGTCCCCGCTACAACTAACTTAGGTATATCAGTGTTACTATAAAGTGTGTACCTCCTGATTGTAAATATATAGTGTTTTGGTTTAATTCCTGCCCGCACAGGCGTTTGAGGGGCGAAAGCTATTCTGGGCTGTAAGAAATACGAACCCGGTGTCGTAAAAATAAACAAAGTGTAGGTAGGACGGGCGTCCCGCCTCGGCTCTCACAGGCTTTCGTGTCGTTTGATGTTTGTCGGGGCTTACGTAGCTAGCCAATAGAAGATCGCTTATTGGTTGCAAAGCTACATGCATTACGCGGGGCAAGGCAGAGCACGTCAACTGAATCTGAACTTTATAAAGCTGAATGATAATGTAAAGCTACACTCTAGCAGAAATCTGATCATGTGTATCGGGTATCTTACATCGTCTCCGTTCAATACCCATTCGTATCATCTAACCCGCCAGTTTGACATACCTGTGCCAATTAATCGTGCAATGAGAAAGCGAACTTCAGTATTATGCATAAGAGCTGGTCTGTTCCTCCGACCATGCCCAGAATTTTTGTGCTATGCCGGTCCCTCCCTCTTCTACGGGCTTGGATCCCTCGAGCAGGTCGCTCCTGATGTTTTCGAACCGACCCCAGGGGACAACTACAGTGAGAAACTCGGTTAACAGGGTGTTTGGCAGAACGCTGATAAAAGATGGTAAACTTACTCCAAGACCCCGTCTTCTCTAAGTTAACGTCCTCCGAGACACCGGCAAAAAGCTCGGTGTAGGCTCCGTTAACGGTCGGGTACATCGTCGCCTTTCTGAAGAGCATCTCCGCCCAGTTGCAATAGCGATCGAGTTCAGACTTTAGATTTCCCGGGTTCAACGACTAGGTAATGACAGGCGTGTTAATGACACCCTTATTATGTAGATGTACGCCCCTCTTTTAGAGATGCCAGAAAGAGAGAAGGAAGGACAACTTACCACGCTGACAATCCCATCCTCTCGATGCCGTCGCGCATACTCAGTAGCATGATAATAGTTTCCTGCCTTGCTGATACCGTATCTATAAGGATAAAATACATCGCGCTTGTAATCAAGATTATCCAAATCGATACCACCTTTCGGATTCAAGTGATCGGCCGCCGACGAAGACACCCAGACCACGCGGACGGAGCCCTTCGGTGCCGTCTTCGCCGTCGCGACCAGTGTCGGGGTCAGAAGTTGCGTGAAGAGGAATGGGCCGAGACAGTTCGTGCCCAGCTGCAGCTCGTATCCCTGCGCCGTCTTGCTGCCTTTGGGCGGTAACATGACGCCCGCATTGTTGAATAGCACGTCCAGACGCTTCTCCTTGGCTAAGAATTCCTCTGCGGGCGCTTTGATCGTGCTCAGATCGGCGAGGTCTAGCTTCAGATATTCAAGCCGGCCATTGGATGTTGGGTGCGCTTCTTTTATTGAGGCGATAGCGTTCAGCCCTTTTTCCTCACTGCGCGCCGCTATCCAGACAGCGGCATTTTTAGAGTACAATATCCGTGCTACTTCGTACCCAATACCAGTGTTGGCACCTGTTACGACATATACCTGCACCAGCTGTTAGTATCGAGATTTGTTCGCCGGGAAAAGTCCATGCGAAAATAGTAGGTAGGTACCTTTCCAGAGAGATCGGGTATCTGTTTCTCGGTGTACGTTGGCTTTCCAGGAAACGCCTGGTAAATTGCGGATACGTAATGGGCCATTTCAAATCTGTTTAACTGGTCGAATAAAATATCGAGCAATTAAACAAGAGATACCTAAACGACCGTCACTACGAGCGCCGCCTCTACGGTATGTCCGCTGCTAATATGCAACTTCAAAATGAGCCTTTGTTGGTTGGACCTCGGCACCGTTAACCTTGGCGCATTCTAGAGATCGCTAATTAGATATTCGTTACGTATGCATGTAAGTAGTGCATACCAAAATGTTATGCAAATAAACAGAAATTTTTATAGATCAGCTACAGTACTTGACGTCATCGGCTCAGTTAGGCCCACCTACTGCGCGGGCTCTTAACTTGACTTCCAATACGAAAATACATATGATGATCGTGATAGTAGCTACAAGTCTGTGATGTCTTTATGGCTGTGGCTATCTAGAGCCATAACTGTTATTAACGCAAATAGAAACTCCCCCTTCCGGTCCAAAAATCATGACCTTAGCGTCTTAGTCCATCAGAGTTAATCAGCATCATAGGAAATGCGGTGTCATAACAGATTATCTTTTGCGAACTGTTTCCGTAGTATTTCTCTTATCGAAGACACCATAGTTACTTACTGCTACTTTCAGGGAGCCCTCAATATGAGTCCTCCTTGAGAGCAGGGAAATTCGTTACGAGTATCTTAGCCATAGCACCACGCCCTTTGACCTGATTTGTATTGAAGTTGATCAAGTTTATAGTGGCAACACATCCTTCCTAGAAACGCCTCTATCTGAGTATGCGGTCAAACAGCCCTATGTTGGCCGTATTGGGTTGTTCGAAGGCATTGCTCTTTATTGTAGGAATAGCGAGTCCCGCGCTTCCAGACGTCTGAACGTTGGTCAAGTTACTCGTATATCGTAATTCAACCATTACATGAGCACCAGGGCGCAACGGGAAATGGCTCAAGATCACAATAGTTATTGCTTGCCATAGGAACAGGAATGGATAGGAGCGTCTAGCCCTCAGCCACGTTGTACTAACCCTCGCATCTTGTACACCATAATTATCTCTAAGAGGGGCAACTCCCATGAGTCTAGTATATAACAGTCTGCTGTTGACATTTGAAGCAGGATTTCACTCTGTGTAACTCAAGTATCTACTTAAATAGATAGGGTGAGCTTTCCTGAGTTGAGAAAATGTGATGATGGCTGTCTTGATAAAAAAGAAATTAAAAAAATTGTCCAGCGAAGTCAGCATAAACTCTTATGGCAGTGGAAGGTCTAGGGCGTTTAGAATCTCATGAAGTAAATGATCCAGAAAACATAATCTGGATATACTTACAGTAAGGAGCTTACCTTGCCAACCGCTATATACTAAACTAACCGAATGCCTCTCGCGAATAATCACAATGGTTCATCCTGAAGGAATATGGGCGCAACAAATTACTTAGCCTTACCTTGCGTCTCACCGATTTCCTCGCAGCCCAAAAGATTTGTCAACTTCCGCCGCCACAGAAGAAACCCACCCGGCCTTGTCATACCGAAAAGTCTCGGCATATCAGCCATGTCCCAAGCCTCGTTTAGAACTTGCATATCGTAACCTCGCTACCCCATCAGTCTGGATACTGTAACGTAGTAAGAGCCTCGATCTTGGCGTAGAGTTCGTCTGAGGGGCGTAACTCCCCGAGTGGCGCTTTGAGTTAACCTGATCAAGTTTTCCCACTTGGGAGAATTACATGATGAAAAGTTTTATTCCGCTCTAGATCAGCTAATGTATATAATCACCTGATCTTTCGTAGGACTTAAACCCAGGCGCCACTTGGAGGTTGAAGTACGAATCTCACCTCAGATAACAGAACAGCGGGATGGGCGTCTTTAGACTTTGTGGAGGGGGCGTGATGTGACTGACCTATAGCTATATCTCGAAGGATTCGCCGACATACAGCACAGTCTGTCAAAAGTTCGGGAAGAGAGTTCTCAGTTTTCTCTTCTCTTGAGCTGGTGTGGTGTAGTTTACCTGTTATTAATTCTTTGTAAGTTACTTTTGCGGTGTGTCCTCGCTTCATTGCCGACCTTCTGATAGTTAATTAGTTGCTTAAATGTCAAAGGCAAGAAAGTTTATTTATACATGAAGTGCTGGGAGTTCGTAGAAGATAGGATTACTTATACGACATACCACTGAACTAGAGATATAAAGATGAACGCAGATATATAAATCATATTCGACGAAAGTATTTACCTATTTATCCAGTCCACGTAAATTTGTTTGTTCGGGTTAAAACCTCGCATGATTCTGACCGTAACCGTACATATCATGACAGAATCTAATTATAGCCACGCGAAGAAAAGGCTATCTGACTGACTGACTAACTGAATAAGATCGTTATCATGACATATCGTGACACACTTTTTTGTCTGGAGCCCAATCCTTAAAGCCAAGTGTTTAGACATTTTAGGCGCCATCTTGGCAATTACTGTCTGGATGGTTACCAGTCAGCATACCTACTTTTTAAGTTTCCGATGTTAGCGGCTACCTATTGCTGACTTGACTCTTAGTTTTTAGTCTCTGAAGGGCCGTTTATGGGGATTTCAAAGGATTTACGAAGGAAAAATAAGCTCAAAGCGAAGAGAAAGGGAAGGAATAAGCTAAAAGCAGGTAAGACGTTAGGTAGATGTGTTCTCGACTATAGCTAGGTAGATTAGATCTTGGATGCCACATGGTAGGTAGGCATGTGATGTAGTTGATGGGTTGGTCGACCCTCTGGCTGGCTAGGCGCCGTTTTGTTAAAGTTGATGATCATATAGATAAGCTTAACGAGACACACCCTGGTTGTTTGTGTGCGTAGGTATGTCCTCGGCTATTTCTCCGGTGCTTACGACGAGCACAGGTTGTTGCATTTCGCCTCATCTCCTGGGTCAGTGAGAAGCAGCGAGCGAGAAGGAGGGTTACAGACGCTGCCTATGTGATAGCTGGAACATTCTCATGATGCAATACGTTATGGACTGGTTGAGTGATTATCTAATCTACGGCGTATAGTTGTACCTTGACTCACGAAAAGAGATCTTCGTTTGGGCATCGTACACCTTCACATCTCGCGGGGCCTCGTCGCCGACGTTCTGCCACGTGTATTTTCAACGTGCAAGAAAGCGTAGCCTCACATCCAGTACATCGGAGATGTTATCTTTTGCATCTATTATACATATGTATCTATCTCTTTCCGACCCAATGCAGCGCAGTGAAGTTTTTTTTTTCCTCGACGGCATGTTCCAGATCGACAGTACATATGTCAACTTACCCCCTGTGTCCTTAGACCTAGGTCTGGCGGACACATACCAAGTGATCTGATTGGCTACTCGGGAGGAACAGCCCGAAGCTATCGATTAGCTCGTCTTACGCTGGGTGAGAAAGTGGACCTTTTACTTTTCAGTTTGTATTTTATGTTTTCTCGTGAGGGATGGATAAATTCTTTGGTATGGAGAATGCAAGACTCTCGGCATCACTGTTTTTGACAGCCTCATTTAAGCGAAAGAGGGGACAGCGTCGATAAGCTTTAGTAAAAACCATGATTTAGAGAGCGGGAGGGTACCTTGAGGGAGGAGCCTCGTGACGATGATGTTTTACGAAGTCCTGAAATGCGACATATAACGCTTCATTCTATTCTTTCAAACAGCGACATCAGTAGTATCGCGTCAGGATTAACGGTTCGAGTAACATTTACCTATTTGGAGTACCTGGAAGCAAATTGTTATGAGTGTGGAAAAGTTTCTGTCTCTGCACTACGAGTGCAGACACTTGCATGCAGTACAGCAAAAGGACTTTGAACTTCTGCCTGATCCTGGCACAGTAAACTGTGCCACTTGACTGCACGGAGGTACCCATGCAACGGTAACCTTGTTAGGTAACAAAACATCTTCCCGGCAGGCAAGTCCCTTGTCCTTTGTTCGCTATTCCCGGGCTTGCCGGCATCACCCCTGTTCCTGAGCAAAACGCCATCATGAGAAAAAACGTGCGTTTTGGCGCGACGCATTGGAGGAAACAAGCTTCTCGGACCCGTCTTTGATTCCCGTCTTCCTACATAAGTAGTGTTTATGGGGCTAGTTAGTTATTAGTAGGCTTCTGCCGTGCGAACGGAACGGGAGGACTAATCTAGTCGTTTGTTAATCGTCTTTGCATCTCTTGGTCCTTTGAAAGAGTGTCCATAAGTTCACAAGATCGGTATACGATGTATATCGTCTACAGTTCATCGAATAACGCTTCTATGTAGGTAGTCACAGCTTCGGCTAGGTATGTACCTATATATTTACGTACTTCTTATCGAACGGTTGGCCCATGCATCCGGCTTCAGCGAATGTCTGGAACGAGGCGTCCGGGGCAAACGCTCGATATGGGGCCAGTAGCAGGGTCGCCGACAGAGACATTATTTCCCGACGAGCAGGTAAGTACATAAGATAGGATAAGATAGGTAGGCACTATAGGTATAAAGATGCATGTCAGCTTTCATCATCGCACCACCTCGATTTCAAGATGGGTATCTTTGACACTCCACGTGCCCCGGCGATTCTGGGAGGATCTTGAAAGGTGAGATGCTTGGTTTGACGGACGCACACGGGTATGAACCAAGGTGTACTGGTCTACTGAGCGCGATACCTTCTCACCTGCCTATCCGTGAAAGATCCCGGGTACCGAGTAGGTAGGCAGCTGTGGAACATCAATGTGGCAAGCTTCCTTGGGGTAACGAGTGGCTACATACGGCGTGTCCTAGTCTGAGGTCCTTGTATTGTGAGCAGAAGATGGCTTCTAGTCTAGACTCCGCGGGATTCTCGAGCAACAGAGATAGTGATACCACGTGCATTACGCCAACTTCACTTTTCATCTCATTAGTCGTAGGTGCCTAGTTAGTCACATACAATAAACAGGTTTATTATATCAGATATCTTGAAATCACTATACTACATATGCATCAAGTGCAGTCGGATCGTCCCGAAGTACGGGGTTGAGGTTTACCTACATAGCACGATCAGGCAGGCATCGCCAACGACGAAGACGACGTGGAGGATGGCAAGAAATACCTGGTACTTTACTTGAGGTCACCTACCTAATCGGCCATCGCGCCCATGGCCTTAGCATTGTTTCATTAAACATTGTAACGATAACAGGCATGATCTTTCGAGGCTTGAGGTGGTGTCCCTCATTGTTTCTATGCAGGCCAAGGCCGGACCGTACCCGTGAAGCTACCCAGGATCAAGTCTCTTGGTACGTACGGATGTACTGCAGTCCTTAATATGGAGGAGCTGAGCCAGGTTACTGGATAGCAGGTTATTATTATCTCTCCAGCTGTACAGACTATACTCACTTTGTACTTCTGTACTGTAGTTAGGGAAGAAATCTACATGGGACTAACCCGCTCTGACTAACGTAAGCGAAATACGTACCTATTCCTGCCTACCGGTATGTAAGTAATTTGGATGCGCACAAGCTCCCAAGTATCAGTGGCAACACTTCGTGCTGAGCATTTACCGTTTTAAGCGAGAGTGCCTTAATATATTTTCTACTTGCCGTGTCCAGCACGTTGGGAATCGCCTGGCTTGCAACCACTCACTACGTGGGTTACTGCGCACCGATGCAGCCCTCGTGAACCACCGGCGAATGGGGTGAAGCACAATATATCTGGCATGCCGCATTGGTACGTCCCCAAACACTGGATACTTCTTGGCAGATCCTTCAGTGTAAAATTTCTCCGCTCGCTTCTTTTGCATCCTGGTTTGGATCATGTAAGCGATTAGAATCGGGCGCTGGCGACTTGATATGTTGGGTGTTTGACACTTGAACTCGTGTCCGTGCTTCCCAGGATAGCAATAACAAAGCCTACCTGCCATCATCAAGCTCTGTAGAAATCTGTAGAGTGGTTCAAATGCTGTTCGATCTCGAGGTACATCTGTACCATTCACTTTATTTTATCAAGAACCTGCATATGTATACTGTAAGTAATCTGAGCGATGGAACAGCTTGGCGCCAAGAGGAGCGATCGGCCAAACCTCCAGGACTACATAGTGCTCTGCTGTATAGGTCAAAGACCGGTAATACAGCATATATTGGACAGAGAACAAACCATTGTCAAGGCGGTCAAGACATCCGTCTCTGTCCGGGAGGTGCCATTGTAGGTACGTATGTACATTGATCCTAGCTATATCTTCACATGTACAGAATAGAGGCCTGTATATGTATGTACGCCGTACATCAGTTGTCCTTTTTAGATTCGAGTAATCCGCCAAGTTAAATGTGGCGGGCCCGAATACAGGGCCACACTCAAAACCCACAAGTGCTCACCATCTCTGACAGTTCTTAGTCTAGCAAAACAAGCCAAAAACGCTAGATAGTAGCCCGAGCCGCCCTAAAGCTTGGCCTCTTGGGATATTACTACTTGCCAAGGCGGGCTATCTTTTGCAGTACTCATCGGATTCAGCATTTCTGGCTGAAGCCGATGACAAGGAACCCAAAAATATCGACCTTCAGTCAAGACACCGGTAATGGTCGTTTCGTTTTAGCGTTTATTGCTGTGCAGGAGCCCCCGGCTTCCAAATACTCGTGGCTGCACACCCCACGAGGATGACCATGTTCTCGAGCTAGCCACTGCTCGTACAGTCAAAGTGTCTCTAGCTGTTCTTGGCTTAAACCTTGATCACTGTACTGTATGTGTGACGTGAGCCACAGATAGCACACATCTGGTATGGTAGGTAGCAGTAGGAATGCCTGCCTGCCTGCCTTTCTTTCTGGGTAGGTATTCGCCTACCCAGGGGGAAGATAGGCAAGCCCAAGACAAGCTGAGAGTGTCACAGGCCATCTCCAGTCGTAAGGATGCCAAGGACGGAATGGATGGGAATGAACTAAGACCCTTTTCTCTTATTATAATAAGATCCTCATGCCCACGCGGTTTCGTAGATCATTCCTTTAGCTCTAGCCTTGTCGTGAACGGTTCAAACACCAATCAACTTATTGGTCGTTACACTATTGGACTTTGAACTGAAGAAGAGGAGGACATTGCTGTCGTATCTTGCCCTTTGGAACTGACTGACCACCGCTCTCATCTGAAGTTCACGTACCCTCTTTTATTCTTTTATCTCCCTTCTTTCTCATAACAACCGTTCACCATGGAGACCGACAGTTCTAGCGGCCATGAGAAGTCGCGGATCAACGCCAGCGATGTCGAGGTCGCCTCCATCGACGACTATACTCCGGCCCAGGCCCGAAGCATCACCTCCCGTGTGGATCGACGACTAGTCACCGTTACCGGTGTCATGTACTGTATAAGTGTGATGGACCGAACGAATCTGGGCGCTGCCGCCATCGCCGGCATGAATAAGGACCTTCAACTGATCAATAACCGTTATGTAAGCACCACTACTCGTGCCCTATGAGACAACTATTAGTCAGTAAAGGCAATAGGCGTCGGAGAGGTTACGGCGCATTTTGAGTACCGTGAGCTTGTCAACTGATAATCAGCTTCGTAGTCTCTCGTTACTCTTCTATTCTTCATTCCTTACATTCTGTTCCAACCACCGGCCACTGTTCTGTGCCGAAAGTTCGGGCCCCGGCCCTTCCTGGCCTTCATCACGATAGCGTGGGGTATCGTGCTGATCGGTCTGGGCCTGGTGCACAACTGGGGCGGTCTGGCGGCGCTGCGAATCGTGCTGGGTCTCTTCGAGGCCGGCTTCTTCCCCAGCGTCATTTACCTGCTGGGCACGTGGTACACGCGCTTCGAGATGGGCAAGCGCTACGCCTTCTTCTACGTCATCGGCTCTCTCGCCTCGGCCTTCTCCGGCATTCTCGCCTTCGGCCTGATCCACCTTAACGGCGCCGGCGGCCTTGCAGGCTGGCGCTGGATCTTCGTCTTCGAGGGTCTGCTCACCGTCGCCATCGGCTTCGTCGGCTACTGGCTCCTCGTCGACTTCCCCGACTCCGACCGCAAGGTCTGGAGCTTCTTGTCTGCCAAGGAACGCGCTTGGGTGGTTCGCAAGGTCAAGGCCGATCGTGGCGATGCTGATGTCACTAAATTCGATCTCAAGAAGTTCCTAGGCGCTAGTGCGGACTGGAGACTCTGGTAAGTCTCCTAGATATGGTTTACCCCCGGGTCCACAAAGAGACAAATGCTAACATTCGGTGTTTCTGCAGGGCTTATGGCGGCATGGGTCTGGGCACTTCAACGATCAACTACTCTTTCTCTTACTTTCTTCCCATCATTCTAAACCAGAACCTCGGTTTCGGTGCCGCTGCGTCTCAGATTCTGGTCGCGCCCCCTTACGGCTTCGCCGCCATCTACATGTTCGGCATCAACTACCTTGGCGACAAGTTCAAGTACCGTGGCCCCGTCATCATTTTCAACATGATCCTCTGCCTGATCGGTCTCCCGATTCTCGGATGGCACAGTCAGCCCTACGTGCGCTACTTCGGCGCCTTCCTGATCTGCGGCGGCGCCAATGCGAATCTTCCCTCGGTTCTCGCCCTCCAGGGTACCAACATTCGTGGACAGTGGAAGCGCGCGTTCTGCAGCGCCTTGTTCGTCGGATTGGCCGGTGTTGGCGGTATTGCTGGTGCGCTCGTGTTCAGAGATCAGGACAAGATGACAGGCTACAAGCCCGGTCTGTTTGCCTGCATCACTGCCGCTCTCCTGGTCATGGTTCTCACGCTCGCGTGCGATCTATCGTACTACCGAGACAACAAGGCCGCGGATCGCGGAGAGAAGGATTTGGAGTGCGACGAGGTAAGCTATTTATTCACCACCAAGTATTTGAGTTTTCTTGCAGGCATCATGACTAATAAGCACAAAATAGGATGCACCCCAGCCCGGTTACCGGTACACTCTGTAAAACGAGTGGCGCGGATTTAGAGATTTGTAGGTCAGGATGTTAGTTTTATTTGCATGGCCGCTTATAGACAATTTTTTGCATTTATTAATTGAGTATCACTCTTTGCCCGACTAGCATAGCAACTTGTTAGCAGTCCGGTGGACGGATATCATGGGGTTTCAAACAGGGCGTATCTCGAATGAGAGGTTCCAACAAAATAATAAAAATTAAAAGAAGCGATGAATTATCTCTCATCACAAAATCATTCGCTTCTCAAATTGATTCCAATATTGAATAGAAACAGAAAGTAATTCCGACCTTAGCATCGTAGAACGACTGAGAGTCTTAAACATCCCGAGATCCCCTCCTCCGGGGAAGCATCTCCATTTATGCTGTCCCCAAGCGCCGCTAAACCTGACTTGGAACGGAGTGCGATTGAGGGTGAGCCGCTTTAGGCAAATATCGCGGCATCCAATTGCGGGTGAACAATCACTTATGTAAACCCGGAAACTTGAACTTCATTTCCTTCTTCGATTCTATTCAGGTCTGGAGTTTTGATTTAGACACTCATTCCCTTACACTAAACGCTAGTCGATGGCAACGCTTGACGCTAGCAAGCCGCTATACATCATGGACCACTCGAAACAAAGCGCCGACGAGGAGGAACAGGCTTTTCTCTCGCCCTCCACTCACAATGACGCCGCATGGTCACAGAGGAGAAGAGACCGAAAGGGGACGCAGTACCTGCGGTTGGCTCTGGAGTTTACAATGGCGGTCATAATAGCTCTCCTGGCCGCCTATATACTCCGCGAACGAGCCGAGAAAGACGAAAGCAAAGATGAAGGCATGCGGTCGCCAGTTCCGAAATGTATGTTTGCCAGCCCTCTTGCGATATGACGTTTATATCGGATGCGGGAGCACTGTGGTCTAAATGAATGGGTGTTAAATATGGGTGATTGTTTACAGTTCCGCGAAAGATATACAAATTCCTACCTGATTCGCACTTCGTGCGCGACGACATGCTCTTCAAGGAGCAAGATACGCTGGAGACGTTACATAACTGGCTGCCTCTAAGCTCAGGTACGTAATGTTCGGCGTCTATTCGATATTCACAACAACAACACCAACAACATGAGAACTACCGAATTCTTCCTCGCTCTCCTTCCTGTCGATCAACTCACAACTTACCTAGCCCATTACCTCCCTATTTTGATTTCACAAATCACCCCAGCGGACTGACCGGTAGACTGACATACCAACCAACTTACCGTTAATAGAAGCAAGAGGCTACGTCCAAATCGCCAACTACGACGACTACCCGGTCCTCAGTAAACCCTACATAGTCGCCATAAACCGGACCTCCGACGGACCCGCCTACATGACCTCCATCTTCCACCAGCTGCATTGCCTCTCGTACATCATATCGCACTACCAGCAGGGCTACGCGGGCACGAAATTGACGGACGAGGTGGCGCACCACTCGGCGCATTGTTTCGATTATCTCAGACAGTCCATCATGTGTGCCGCGGACACAAACCTCGAGGGCGAGACGGAGACGGGACCGGGTTGGGGCTCGGATCACGTTTGTGTGGATTACGATGCTGTGCTCGAGTGGGCGAATGAGAATGCGGCTATGAAGTGGCGGACGGGGCTGTTGCCTGGTATTGCGATTTTATGATGAGGATTAGACTATGTTATGTATGTGTATGTGTAGGTATGTGTATGTGTAGGTATGTGTATGTAAGTGGAATGAAATGGTGTGAGATGGTGTGACCAGCCTATCCTACTCGTTGCCACCGCTCGTCTTTGAAACTGCGCCGGTGCGCTCGTGAAGCTCGTCAGTTAGTGCCCGTATGTGCCTCCGTGTGACGACTTTGTCTTGTTGTATAGCCATGAGCCACTTAGCTATAACCGAGGTGTTCATAACCTAGTTCCCATGCATGAACGCATACCCACTCAGCTTGTTTCTCTAAGGCGGTATCGTAGATATAGAAGCCCCTAGCTACATGAGGAGGGAAGCTAGTCGCAAGGTGAATTAGCAAAGTAGACATTCTAGGCACAGTCTTTCCTTAGATGTCCAATGAAAGCGCTGAAACTCACTTCTGTCTAACGCTATAATATAAAGTGACAGTCTCCTTATCACCAGTCAAGTCTTAGTAGGTCAGGTAGGCTGCCATTACAGGTAGATCAAGACTTCATTGAATAGGTACCTAAGATGAGATAGTTAAGTACCTCCTCACTTACTCCAAACTCACAGCCCGTGAGAAACGAACGGAACAGATGACTAACCAAGTAACTACCTACCTACCAACCTACTTGAGTATTTACAAATTCATAGGAAGACACCGATGCCGGGACGGACCTACATGCATATGTACACGGTTCGCTATATCAGGAAGGCATTTATCCCAGCTTCGATGTATTGATTGACCAATTATATCTACCTACCCTTCTCCCCTCCATGCGTGGCTGCGCGCCAATTTCGCATAGCAAGTACCTAACCTAGGTAGGTATTAAATAAAATCACTCGTTAACCATTTCCTCGTGCCGAGAACTAACGGATTCTTATACTTAGACCATTCGTCTACTATACTCACAGGTGTTAATACTTATTGAGACGGGCTTTTGGCGGAATGAGCCTCGCAACCGCAATAGCCTGACCAGACTCTCACGACGCAGTGACAAAACAATGTCTTCTTCACTTATCAACAGCTGGTCTAATATCTGGGGCCTGGGGGGCTATAGCTATAGCTGGTTCTCTTGGGCATCCATTGTGGTGCTTCTCTACATCCCACTCTGCATAACAATACGCAGTCGACAGGTGCAGAAGATGATCGGAAGGCAAGAGTCGCGCGAGATTGGGAACATGACCCTAGAAGAGGCATATTCCATCAAAACCAGGCTGGCCGAGCAAGAGTTTCCCTTGGTGTTTTCCGCAGCGATGGCATCGGTTTTCTTTAAAGTAACATATAATACCAAACAAGACTCCACTTGTTCCTTTATTATTTATTTTTGGCTTTCTTTTTGGTGTTAATACTAACCGTCTATCCTAGGCCGAGGGTATCCCCTCAATAGCAGCACTCGTCGCACGCGCTGCCCGTCGCTCTGCTTCTTCCACTTCCGCAGCCAAGAACAGACACCATAAACAAACCGCACACGTATCACCATCAGCCCTCCTCTCACACCCCCTCTCAGCGCAAAGAGCAGAAGCCATAAACCACGTGAACAGGATCCACGACCTCTACCGTCCGTCGGGGAAAATGTCCGACGAAGATCTCCTCTACGTCCTAAGTCTCTGGCCGCTGGAAGTGATCCGCGGCATCGAGAGGTTTGATTATCGCCCCCTGACGCTGCGGGAGACGGCCGCGCTCGCGATATTGTGGATGGAGGCTGGGAAGGAGTTGAGGATTCCTTATGGGAGGTTGCCTTCTTATACAGATGATGGTCCGGAGTCGACAGTCAGTGGTAAAAGGGAGCATGTGAGCCAGGGTAGGGATGGGATTGAGAAGAAAGATGAGGGCGAGAGTGTAGGTGAGGCCTTGAACTGGCTTAGCGAACTCGAGGCCTGGAGTCTGGCATACGAGAAAAGATGCAGAGAGAAATCGGCCGATGCGGTTTTCCTGGGTCGTTTGAATATGGATAAGTGGGCGGCGAGCAGTCTCGGGCTCGGTCTCGGTCTCGGTCTCCCCTTGCCGCGGTTCTTGAGACCTGTTGCAAGACACGCGTTGGCTGTGTTCATTGAGCCCGAACTGAGGTCGGCTATGGGGTAAGTTTTGATTCATTCATTTGCCTCTTTACCTTACACCTTTCTTTAGCACGCTCTCTGTGGGAGTTTGCGCCTGCAGCTGATTGATAATCTTTAAGAATCGACGATCCTCCCATCGCCCTTGTGGCTATAGTCCGGATTGCGATAGCCGCTCGCAAGCTCGTGCGCGGTTACCTCTGCTCCCCTGTGGCGTTGCTCAAAGGGAATATGAGTGCATAGGGGTAGCTAGGTACGCAGTTAATCTAGTGATTATCACTTAAGCCGTTGTTAGAATTTTTATCATCATATGCATAATGGACATCATTGAAGCGCGAGCACTGGGATATGCGATACTATTACTTAGTGGCGATTACAAGACGTAATGTTGTCATCGTAGCTTTTTTTTCATTTTTTTTTTTCATATTTTTTCCTTTCTTTTCTTTTCCTACCAGAGCACCTGTCTTAAATCACGCCTCGATTAGGTCACTTGCAGGCGGTGGCGTTCTGAACAAGAGTGATAGATAGGGAGATTTTCTAAGAATGAAACGGCTCGACTGATGAGAAGAACTTATTTGCGACAAGTCAGATTCTTACTACGTGCTATGTGATCTGATAAATCTTGACCAGGGGCATAGTCTTTTGTGAACAGCACTGATGGTTCATTTGTGGACTTATGTTGCTTGCGCAGTACGCAATAAAAAGAAATATGTAGGTTAGAGAGAATAGGTGCTGTCGCACGGTTGCTAATCTGGTTTCGTACGCGATCCGAACGCCACGAACATGATGCGACGGCTTGCATCGATCAGGGCGGGGCCGGGTGGGGAGGAGAAGGTGAACGGTGAAAGGGGGAGCAAAGGGCTGCAACGACAGCGTGTTTCAAGGGGGCAATCTGACAGCGCGATTCGTATGTTACTAATAATACTAAGTGCATAGACTAGGTTCTCCCTTTTGATAGCTGTCCTTTTGTCTTCTTAATAGGTAGATAAATTCATATTTGAGAAGCTTTAACATAATTGACCTCCACTAGTAAACGACATCAGAAACTTCAATAGCTATATACGAGCAAGATGGTAAGTCTGGACGTTCTAGCAAGCATGGGATACGCGATCTTGTAATACTGACTATAGCTACAGACCAGGGTATTATCACAAGAAGAGATCCAAGTTTTCAAAGACCTCTTCGACTCCTATGTGAGTGCTCGTCACGTAGACCATAAGGAAGAGCGTTGACGAAAAGTCATGCCTGAGAAAAGCTGACACCGTATCTAGGACACAGATAAAGGTGGTCAGTAGGAATTCTGAGCTCTAACCGTTATATTCCCGCCGCACTACCCCGGTACCATACACAGGGACGGAAAAATGCTAATTGACCTCTATATATGCAGGCAACATTAGCGTCGAGGAGTTCGCGCAGGTTATGTCTCAGACTCCCGGCCAGCCGCCTTCGAAAGAAGAGGTTGAGCAGATCATCAGAGAGGTAGATCTAGACGGCGACGGCACTATCAACTTCAATGGTACGTACGGCTTCACAATCCACTAACATCAGATATGTCAAGACTTCTATTGTCCTTACGTGTATCTGTGAAGTTCAAGTTCACCAGGTTATATAAATAGATACTAACAGAGGAACAGAATTCATTACTATGATGACCGGACAACCATATCCGCCACAGGGCCAAGATGAGGGGTATTCTAGTGCTTGGAAACAATATGAGCCCTCGCTGAACGGGTCTATCACGGCGAGCCAGTTCCGCCAGTTGATGGCTGGGCTTGGGGATCCTGTGAACGATATGGAAGTTGACCAACTCATCAACAACATCGACGGCGAGGGAAAGCTAAGTTGTGAGTCACATCTGGGTCTCTTCTCTCCAGTCAGAAATCAAGTGCTCGTATGATCCATTTTCTAACATTTGATATACGTGACAGATAGAGATTTTGTTCATTTCATGGAGAAAAAGAGAGGTGACATTGCCGCCAACGTCTAGTAATAAGTCGGCTTGATAAATGAGTCAAACGAAGACTAAGTGAAATATAATCAGTTTTCATTTTCTGTATAATTATCCGTCAATTGTAGCCGGTGTGTTCTCTATGCTAGTTTCTACTTCTAGTTCATTGATAATTTCGGTGGCATTGGACACTTAGTCATCTATTCCGCTCTTGACGGGATCCCAGCAGACAGGAGCATATTCGTCCGTCTCTAGTTCGGCCATGTCCTCCTTAGAAAGCTCAAAGTCATAGATCTCGGCATTTTCCTTGATACGAGAAGGAGTCACACTCTTCGGCAGGGGAATGAGACCCTTCTGCAAGCTCCAACGGATGAGGATCTGAGCTTCCGTCTTGCCGTGCTTCTGAGCCAAGCTCGCGAGGTTCTTCTCACCCCATCGCTTTCCCTGGACAACAGGAGAGTAGGCCTCGCAGGCGATGTTCCGCTTGGCAAACCAGTCGATGATGTCATTGCGAGCGCACCAGGGGTGAATCTCATACTGGCCGACGGAGATAACACCACCTTTACCCTTGCCGCCCCGCTCAGTCTCTAGCTCGGCGATATGCTTCTCGAGCTCATCTAGGTGATGAATTCCGTAATTGCTGACGCCAATGGAGCGGACCTTGCCTTCCTCGACAGCCTCAACAAGGGCTTTCCAAGCAGCCTTACGATTAGCTGATCCACCGTAAGGCGAGTGGATGAGGATCAAGTCGAAATAGTCGACGCCGGCTGTCTCCAAGCTCTTCTCGACCTGCTTCTTAGTGCCTTCATATCCGGTTCTGACGATTTGGGGTGGGATCTTGGTGGTGAAAAAGATCTCAGAGCGAGGTAAATTGCTAGCCCGTATCGCCGCTCCACAGGCGGCTTCATTGCGGTAAGCAACGGCTGAATCGATATGGCGATAGCCGACCTTCAGGGCTTCGAGACTGACCTTTTCGGTCTCCTCAGGGGGCCTGTGGAAAGATTAGGGTAACATTCAAGTTAGAAGGAGTTTTAACAGTGACTTACGTTTGGTATACCTAAAAGGGCCGGAAAGTTAGAGTTAGTATGTGCAAAAAAAATTAGACCTTCGTGAGAATAGACTTACACCAAAACCCAAGAGGGGAAGTTCATATCCGCTGTTCAACTTGAAAGTTGAGTTGATGTTGAAAGTGGAAGCCATACTATTAAGTTAAAGCAGGTCAGCAGCAGACAAGACGACATGAACCAAGGAGATCGTGGTTTTATCTACATACATTAATGGTCTGTGGCTACGAACTGGCAAAAAGAGGGTTCTTGATGAAGTACTAAGAAGATGGACGTTGAGAAGATGAGTTCGATGAACAATTGGTGGAAGGAGGTAGTATTTAAGCATTTGCTCGCAACGCAATTGGTAATCTGGCTTGCGTTAACGGTAACAGTTATATGCTCACTTGGGCTTAGTAAAACCCCTTGAAGTTGTAATTTAACTCCGCGAACGGCTTTAAGTCTCAAGATGTTAGGTAGTTATTAATAACGGTGTTATATTCGGCCGGCGGCGATAAAGCCCTTTGACCAGGACACTACCTACTGGTAATGTCGGTACCACCCACAACTTCCTGCTTAAGAACTCTAGAGTACGAAACTACTACCTTAATGTGGAGACTATACACCAATTCGGCTGTGTGGATGGGACACTTGAGAGGCAACACGTACTGTTGCACTGGAGTACAGTTTAGTGTCTTCATGATACTTCTGATTCCACACCCAACACCCACGATACTGCTTACGTAGCGTGAAGTTGATTTCTAATATTGGACTTAAGGTTCTGGCCATATGTGCCTCCTACATGAGCACCACATACGTACAGAATACCATCCATGATACTAACCTAACCTAGTACATACTACTACCTACATTGGGAGCTACTTTATTGGACTTCGTGTACCCAGAAAGAATTGACATATGCTACTGTATGTACGTCATCTACGCGTCAAGTGACAGAAAAGTCCTGCTGTAGGGCACTGTACAGTTTCCTTTTCTTAGCGCGGGGTAGATCTGTTCAGTGCGGGGCCCGGTCCGTTCCACCCCTCCGTCATCGAAACATCGGGCGACCTACCGACAGCATATCAAAGATCACTAGTGGCACACAATAGCATGCTTGGCTTAACTGTCTAATTCTAGGATAGTAGTATCAGGCGCTACGCGATAACTTAGGGGCTGTTTATCTGATAAGCAACCAACGGTTGTTATTGCTTGTTTTAATTAAAGAACCATACCCTTGCCACCGAGTTCCCAATAGCAAGAACATCACGCTACCAGCCGACTGACTAGTAACGAAATTAGGAAATATCTGTTCCAACACCAACAGCGTATATATCATCATGCAGCTTGTCGGGTCCAAGACGTCGCAGCGCCTCGAGGAGATCGGTGAGGGTAGCGTGACGCTATTACCCACTGATCCCGAAGACATGGTAAATACGATTTGAGACCTGAGTATATCTACTACAGTCTGGATCAGCCCTAATACGATATACCCGACAGTGGCATGCCAATAACCTGATCGGCCCCGAAGATGTAATCAAGGCTCACGCCATCAGAAAAGTTACAACCGAGTCCAAGACTGGCAGCACCGTTTCCGAACGCGTGCACACCGACTTGACCATCCGCGTTACCTCCACATTCTTCGACCCCTCAGCCTCCCAACTGCATGTTTCAGGCACCGTCATTGTCGAAAACGCTTTCGTTAACATCGGGCAATACCATACCCTCGACCTGGAGCTCAACAGAACCTTTACGCTCTGGAAGAAATATGGCTGGGATTCGGTCGCACGGGAAACGCTGGCGGATGCCATTAGGCAGGACAGGGATGGCGCTGTCGCCGCTGTCGTAATGCAAGAGGGCATTGCAAATATATGCCTCATAACCGAGTTCCGTACCATCCTAAAGCAGCGCGTCGAGAGCACAATACCGAAGAAACGATCGATCAGCTCGGATCAGGATTCGGGTATGCGGCGCTTCTTCGAAAAGACTTTAACTACTTTGGTGCGCAGTATAGACTTCTCCAACCCTCGGCCGCTACTACTGGCTAGTCCTGGATTCGTCGCCGGCGATTTCAAAAAATACATCGCGGATGAGGGAACACGTAGGGGCGACAAAATGATGATGGCCATAGCTAAAGAAGCCACGGTTGTGCATTCAAGCTCAGGTCACCTACACAGTCTGAATGAGATATTGAAAAGCTCCGAAGTCACAGCTACAATGAAGGATATGAAGTTCTCCAAGGAAACCAGATTCATGGATGACTTATTCGACAGAATTCGTAAGGATGACGGGCGGGCGTGGTATGGCACGGCTCCGGTCGAGAAGGCCGTGAGGGAAGGAGCTGTTGGTCGCGGGGGTGGCGTATTACTTGTCAACAATTCGCTATTCAGAAGCCAAGATATCGCGACGCGCAAACGCTACGTGTCGATGGTGGACAAGGTCAAAGAGGATGGCGGGGATGCACGGATCTTAAGCAGTGATCATGAAAGCGGACAGCGGTTGGACGCGTTAGGAGGTATAGCTGCCATTCTTACATATCCTATCTTCGATCTAGATGAGGAGCACGACGATCAAGTCAACGATGGCGCAGCAGCCGGCGACCAAGAACTGATAATATGATGTCGAACTGCGACGTATTTTGGATATTCCATTTGAGGTTTGCTTCCCATTTGACGTGAAATTGGCACTCATTTTCATAAGCCACAACATTCCTCTACAGGGCACACGTCCTTGAGCTTGACCGATCGGGGCGCGAGCGGCTCGGCTTGCATCGGATTGCCTGGGCAAGCTTCACTTGGTTTTCTCTCCGTCCTCCTTACCCTCCACCCGAAAACCATGACAGTAAGAGTCTCTCGCCCAATCTTTAGACACGACTATACGCACAGTTTCTCTAACAAACCTCCTATCGTGAGATATCATCTCATGCAAGGTGGAAACACTCATACAGGGGGCGCTGTAATAGCCTATAGGTCATGGTCTGGCGTATCCACACTACCTAGGTATCTATGTATGCTGCACCGTGATACATGTACAACATGCAGTATACAGAATACCCCCCTCGTGTCCCAATGTATTGCCTTGCCAAAAGTCAATATGTATTGTGCAGGCGGGTATTTTGGATAACGACTTGCAACTTCACTTCTCTACGATGACCTCACTCTCCTATGGATAGCGCCTCTTTTGCGATGCTGCTGATATTTCATTTACGCCTGTTGCCGCTAACGATCGGCAGCTTATCAGCGCTATCTATAGTACTTTAGTGACATCAGTTACGAGCTTGTTGCAACTAACTAGCAGTTGCTAAGTTACCTGTGAGGACGATAGCTCGGGGCTACCGGGGCTCTCAGGAAACCCGGTAACAAACGAGAATAACTAACTTGTCATGGGTGCCTGGTCAAGTTTTTTATTTTTGCCAGTCGCTGTAAAGAATATCATCATGTCTAACCTGAACCGGCCGACGTTGCATTCATGACATCGATCCCTTTTCCTTTTTGCCCTGCCAATTACCGGTGGACATCGGGTAACATTTAATGACATAGAACTGTATTTCTTTGGCGGTAGTTGTCTTGTTATTGTTATTGATGCTCTGTGTTGCGTTTGTAGCGAGCAATAACTTAAATACCTATATACGTAGACCTCGACCTCGCGAAAAGTGCCACCACTCGGGCATTTTCGCATTCGCTTCCGCTTCCGCTTTACCAGCCCTTTGTGCCGTCTTTCCCGGCGTTTTGATTCTGAAGGATACTCGCGTCAGCAAACGGACAATGTAAAGAGATAATGGAATACCATGCCGTCGATCTCTATCCTGACAGCAAATGTTAGCGACATTACAAGACCCGGTTCGGCTTCATCCCCATCCTCTTCATTCGCGCCGTCTCCTGCACCTGCGCCAGGTCGCGGTAGCGTTCCGATACACTCTAGCCCACGCTCAAGCTCCGCCTCGGTCTCCGCCAAAACTGCACCCAGCGTAAGGAACAACGAGAGCACAGCAAGCCTTGTCGATGGCCCTACCGACGATCCGTCCCGGCCGGGGACGACGTCGTCTGATGGTACCCATGGTGTTTATGGCGTCCATATTGGTGCGTACTACCTTGAATTCCACAGCATAGCATCTATATTCCTTTTCCAAATTCCAATGATTACTGTAATGGGAAGGAGTCGCCAGAAGTTGATAAGCGGAGTGCTGACATTGGGTGGCATTGGCTAACTGTCGCTCCAGGCACCAACATTCCGACCGCTCCCACCCCGGCCAAGAAGGATCGTGTGAAAACCGGAGGCAAGGGATCTGCCGTGATCGCTGGCGGTGCCGCTGTCGCATTCGCAAAAGAAAGCTCTACTAGAAATGACAGCACTGCCAGTAAAGATCAAAGAACCAATGGACGAGCAGCACCGACTTCTACGTCTGCATCAGCACCGCCCGCAAATATCTCGACCGTAGATCCTCTATCTCACGTATGTCGCTCATCTGACCACAAATCGTCCTGTCTCTTTTTCTCTCAACAACTTCTACTCCAATTTAGAATTAGCGCTTTGGTTGACACGATCTGTTATGGCAGCATATTTTTACGAGAACCAACACAGAACGTTCCATTGCCTTGCGAATACTGAATTCTGCACGGCCAGACAGCCCTGGTAACGAGTCTCTACCGCGTCTAAGTTCTGACATCCCCAACAAACTCTCAGTTGTTCAACCAGATTCGGCTAGAGACAAGAAGTATGTCCTTCTAGTGTACTGTAAATCCCATGACCAATTGCTAATTTCCGTTTTGCTCCGGCAGGAAGGGCGTCTCTTTCCTCAGTCGCCTGAGCATGATAGGGGGTAAAAAGAGGGATGATGATGCCCCCGACGACGAGTCAGAACTGGGTGAACAGAGGACGGAGGGTGCCAATGCTACAGCTTTTTCTTCTGCCGCCTATATCCCTCTGCATAAAGAGCCACCGCGATATATCCGGGTTCGCACACAGCATAAACGGGTGAAGGAGTTTAATCGCATTTTCCTGGCCCAGGAATTAGCGGGCACGAAACCGACGGCATCGAAATCTGGAAAACCTCCAGTCCCGGAACCTGCGAAGACCGATCAGACCTCGGGTGGCCCTATATGGGCAGTTGGATTTAGCCAAGATGGTAGGTATCTTGCTACAGGCGGCCGGGATCGTGTTCTACGAGTTTGGGCCGTAATTGCAACAGAAGAGGATCGCAAAGTGTACGATGAAGAGGAGAATGCCGCTGCGGAGAAGGGAGAGCGCCTAAGCGCCCCCGTCTTCCACTCAAAACCAGCCCGGGAATTTATCGGACACGAAGGAGACATCCTGGCTTTAAGCTGGAGCAAGAACAATTTCCTTCTCTCTTCGTCCATGGACAAAACAGTCAGGTTGTGGCATATGAGCCGGCAAGAGTGTTTGTGTACTTTCAAGCACAAAGATTTTGTCACTTCTATCGCTTTTCATCCACGAGATGACCGTTTTTTCCTAGCGGGATCGCTTGATTCGAGCTTACGACTATGGAGTATACCTGACAAGGCAGTCGCGTTCTCTAGCCAGTTATCGGACATCATAACAGCTGTAGCATTCTCACCTGATGGAAAGACCGCTATTGCCGGATGTCTTAACGGGTACTGCATGTTTTACGAGACCGAAGGGCTCAAACATCTTCATCAGCTACATGTACGATCCTCGCGGGGCAAAAACGCTAAAGGAAGCAAAATCACGGGTATCCACGCAATGGAGGCGTCACCAGGCAGGCCGGATAGCGAGATCAATCTATTGATCACTTCAAATGATTCTCGCATACGCGTTTATAACTTGGCAGATAGAACTCTGAAGGCAAAACTGAGGGGTCATGTGAATACGTGCAATCAGATTCAGGCAAGCTTCAGCGATGACGGGAATTACGTCATCTGCGGTAGTGAGGATGGAAGAGCATTCATATGGTCAAAAGAGTTTGGAGATCTCGAATCGCGAGAGAAGCGGCCTTGCGAATATTTCGAAGCTCACTCTGATATCGTGACGGCGGCCATATTCGCGCCGACCAAGACTCGGCAGCTGCTGCAAGCGTCTCTCGATCCTATCTTCACGCTTTGCAATCCTCCTCCTGTTACGCTAAGAAGTAAAGAGGAGTCGACTGCGAACTTGACCCTGTCAGCGTGCGATGCTCAATCGGAATACTCGGCCAAAGCGAGTAAACCCGAAGAGTCACCCGCCTTCATTGCTCGTTCTAACCATTATGACGGCAATATCATTGTGACCACGGATCATTCCGGTCTAATCAAGGTATTCCGACAGGATTGTGCTTTTGTTAAGCGCAGGCACGAGACTTGGGAAACAGGATCGACGTTCTCGAGGAAGCTTGGCCGAGAAGGCATGTTTGGACGGGCCGGCAGTATCATGACGCGCACTAGCATGGGCAGCCGAGACCCGCAATCCCGTCGCGGTTCTCTCTCGCAGGTATTCCAGAACAGTACGGACAGAATCGACACATGGCGCCTCGGAGTGGAAGGCGATGCTGGACGGCCACTCTTCGTCCCTACCCCTACAACCACAACAACTCCTGCGCGCAGCGAACGGTCGCTGTCGCCACACAAGACGCCTCGCACGCCTGTGTCGCCAAGTAGAACAAACCCCGCACCCGAAGTACGGAAGCCTTCCGAAACCACATCAGCGCCATTGCCACCCACAAGTCCTACAGTAAGCGTTCAGTCGACCAGGACCAGCGAATATGCACGAGGGGAGGTGCCCGTGCCGCCAACTCCCGGGTTCTCTTTCCGTTCTTTCGAGGATGATGCCAACCACATGCGCATTGACGCAGCCGGCGCGAGCTACTCATTTTGGAACCTGAACAAATGGCGTAGCATGGGCCAATCCCGTAACCACGGACACGGGAACGATAACGATGACACGACGCATTCAAAACAAGGACGAAGTAAAAACGACCCTTTGAAGCTGGGCGAGACACACGACACAGATGAAAGAAAGACCTCGAGGACCGACGCGACTAAAGAAGGCCGTGGCCGTGACCGTGACCACCACGGCTCATGGCCTGACCGGCGGAAGAGCTACAACGTCAACCAGATATGGTCCCCTCCGCTGGAAGAAAGGGACGAGAGCGACCAGTTCCTGTCGCCGCCTGAGAGGACCCTAACCAACCGGACGGGATCCATTATCAGCCGGCTCAGCTCGGAGCTCACCGCTAGTGAGGAAGGCGAGGAGAAGGAATGCGTTAAGTGCGGTTCCCGTGACTTCCGAGCAAAGAGGGTGAGCGGGAGGCAGAGGCTACTTTGTGGGAAATGCGGACGCATGGTCGATGAGTAAAAGTAGAAACACAAGAGTAGGTGTTTACGTACCCTACTTACGTTACCCAAAGTGCCTTATGTATATATCGCCCATTTGCCCTACCTTACCTACATACCTGTACCCGTATATTCTAGACTGCCTGGGTGAGCGAGAACAGATTGCATTGCGATACATTGCATCTGGATAAATACTCTACATTATGCACATCAACACATCCACAGGTGGCTTGGGTTCTCTATCGTCTTTTGGTTCTGAGAGGAGTTTTTGGTGGCGTAGCGAGGTGTTCTCGGGGGAAAGGGGTTATGAGTTTATAATAAGCCCCTACCTACTTAAGTATACATGGCTATATATACTTTAGGAGTATTGCATACAAATACAATACATACAGGAAAGTTGAGGACTTACATATGTATGTATATACATATCCCTAACCTACTGGACTTCACGTACTGTCTGGGTTACCTAGGTACTCACTAAATGCATGTAAATAACGTCAAATTCGAATTTTGTCTCCTCATTCATCCCTCTCCATTCCTCCCTCCTTTCTGCCCTCCCAACTAAGTACTCACTTCTTCCCCTTCCTCCCACTTCCACCCCTCGCCGAAGAAAATAGCCTCTCCACACCCCTGAGATCGCCTACCCCTGAGCTTTGCGCGCCGGCTGATAGGAGCCACCACATATCTTCCAGCAAGACGTTATTTCTACCTTTGCGGCTGGTGTTTTTGCCGTGTTTGGTTGTCATATTCGTTCCTGCGTCTGCGTCTGCATCTGCGTCTGTTCCGGAACCTGTTGCTGTGGCCGTGGTGATGGTGGAATCGTGACCAGAGCCGAATCCCAAGGCTATAGCGCCCGCGACGAAAGAGACGGCCAGTTCGACGTACGCGCGCGCTTCTTCGGCGGTCTGGCTCCCTGGTGCTTGGCGGAACTCTAACGTCCCCTTTGCGTTCGAACCTGCGCTCGCGCTTGTGCTTGCGCTGGTATAGCCGGTAAGTCCGGAAGAGGCTTGCAGTCCGTACGATGTGTAAGGGAGCGAAGATGCGGACGCCAACGGAAACGACGACGACGACGATGACGGGGTCGAAAACGCTGACAGAGACGGCACCGAAGACGGAGCTGTTGAAAGAGTGGGCGCTAGAGGGATGAACCCGGAGAAATCCCACTTGTACACCCCGTGCACGAAGTCTTCGGTGTAGCCGTGAGATTGGCCGTACGCGCTGCTAGCGGGGTATAAACACATGGCTCGCACGATGTCCTGAGCAGCAGCCGTCGACGTCGTCATCATAGTCATGCTCCCAATTCCTCCTTGGTGCGATTGATAGGCACAGGCGTCGAGATACTCGAAGCACTGCGGCAAGGAGAGGCCCTTGAGTGCCGTACTGGACCGGTTGCTCTGGCACCAGTACGAGGAGGCTCGGTCGGCCGGTAGGATGGAGTCGAGGGCCGACTCGAAGTGCAGAATTGCCTTGGCCACGGAGGCGAGGTCCCCTGATTGCCGATGCAGGGGAGGTGTCGTAGAGAGGTGCACATGCGTGCTGCAATGAGACGAGGGTGTTATGGTGAAGTACTTTGCAAGCACGCGGAAGATGCAGTTGATATGGTGAGCCCAGACGCCATCTGTAGCTGTGAACACTGGTGATACTAGTTCTATGCCCCCTATTTTCGTAGCGGGTTAGTGGTGGTGTCAGTTGACGGTTCGTATGTGCACGCCATGTTGTATATATTCATAGGGGAGAAAACCAGTATATCAAATAGAAGGGATGATGTAAGTTCTGGTCTTCTTGGCTATATATGTGTACAAATATGTAATGCCGTTGCTTCAGAATGCGACTGGAAGGCTCTGGATGAAATCAAGGGGTTTGGGAGGGCTAACATTGCAGTTTCTTCCCCATCTGGGAAGGGATAGTGACCTCCCGAGTGATAGACCATTCAGTATAGTTCTCAGGCGAAGAGTCATTGTCCTCGTTAAGGTGGTTCGAGATACCCGCACTGGTGAGCCGAGTGCTGAGCTCTGACGCAAGGCTACTCCACGACTTGTGGTTCTTCGAACGGCTGGAGAGAAGCAGCTCGATCTCTACACCAAAATGATAGGTGAAGTAGCTACTATCCATGGCGATGAACTGGGTTTTCGGCTTTTTCGACCAAGTTCCACTCTGAGGTCAAACGCTAAGTTGAGGCACCCGTTCGTAACAGGTATGTAACCGAGTAAGGAAGAGAGGTGTAGGGCTGGCAAACAGCAAACGAGCAATAAAATTGGGTTGACTTTCTCACTCATGTCCAACACATCTACCCAAAGCCGCCCGTGATTCTTTTATATCTCGTCAGAGCCATGACTTTAGTCTTCCCCCGTCACTTTCGAGTTCTAGCCCGTGTCCATATCGCAGGGGTTATAACAGAAATAGGTCAATTTCGATGGCTAGTGTGAGTGAGCCCACAGCCTTGCAGAGCCGTGTGACGGTCGTTTACTCGGACTGAAGGCATCAATGTGTCTAAAACTGAGCTGTTCTTCTTCGCCCATAGATTTTCTCGAGGGTTCTCAGGCATGAAACAACACGGTCTAAGCATAGGCGCTTCCATGAGGAATTTGTAACTAGCTTAGTCCTAGGGAAATGAGCAACTTGGAGTTACCTGGCGGCGCACACCCTCGCATCCCCGATTGTATAACTGAATGTACGCTAGGCCCCGGATGTACATTGCTATTAGCATCACCTATGGCTAGCGAGCAGTAAACCCAACGATATGGCCTAGGTAAGACGACCATGGCGGTCATCACACGGCATCCTGGCATCGGAAGCGCTCAAGTCCAGAGGTAGGTCGAGAGCCGTCCAGGGTCCGAGACTTAAGGAAGTACTAGTTAGCATGATCTTGGAGCTAAGGCCCTAATATTTGGCCTCATGTCGGTAGCACATGCGGCTACAGAGCAGTGATAGTGAGTACGAATGCTGTACCTCTCATATGGCTCCAACTAACACAGACAGTACTCGTCAGCCGCTATAAGATACATACTAACTGGGATTCGTAGCATCTATCACAAAAGGATAGATAAGCCACACCACACCAGGAATAATATCCATGTCCATTGGGGTCCGTCTTCGGAAGTGAAGCATTCAGACTCTTATCACATCGAGCTATTATCGGTCTTGGAAAGGTTGCGATACTAAGGAGTAGGCTTCTAGATGAGGCGCTTCCTAATGGAGAGGAAATGTTGGTTCCTATTGGTTTCGGCAGTGGATAGGTGAGCCTTGGGGTCCGTTTCCGTAACCTCACTTGTAAATTTTCGGTGAGTCTGACATGGGCTACTGGCGACTAATAAGCGCCCGGCCGTACCAGCCGATCCCAGACCCTCCTCATATACTTCCTATCTTAGTAGCACAGCCTCGGCGGAGCTGGAGATAGCGGTCATAATATTAGCGATCATAGTGATCTATAATATTGACATAGGCCCCTTCGGCCCAGAAATATTCATATCATTCGATCAAAAGGCTCTCCCTGTGTGATTCAAGTGACCTGAGGCATTGTTCATATTGCTTCTTCTCATACGATGGCTCACTCGTCACTTCAAATTGCGAATCGCTAACCTTAGGCATTCCCAAGCTGGCCATTAGGTTAAAGTGACTATGATTATCATTCCCATGTATGTTATCTTTCTGTAAGCTGTATGATGGCTCATCGGTAGACACTATTACTCCTAGAACGAAATTGAGTCCAAGACCCTAGCCTGTGAACACGGGTTGGAATATCCGAATATGAGATCACTTTGATAGTTGGTGCAGTTGATTCAGCGTTCAAGCGCAATGATAAGAGGTCGTAAAGATAGGTCAACTTAGACGTAGGTAGTCTGGGTAGTGTAGTTGTTGATGGGTGGGATAAACAGTTGAGACAAGAATTAAAAATGCAGGCCACCCAGCCATGATTATGATGATGAGGGGTTCAAGTAAGGGAGATTTGACAAAACTGTCAAAACACACAAAACACATTGTAATCAGCGGCTAGATGGTGGGTGTAAATGGTGATGTATCCTGAAGACCCAGATTTATTGATTGGCGACAAAGCTTTGCCATACTATTTTCGAGTCACCTGCAATCACCTAATTGGATTGCTACACCGTCGAACTCTGGCGACCACAGAAATCGTTTAGGCAGCTGATGGTGCCTTGTTAAGCCGAACACTATTCTGTTACTTATCGAATATTATGAATCGTATTCCAATGAACATGATAGCCCTTCATAATTCGTTGATAACGTTGTTCAAGGAGACGGGAGAACCATTTGCTAGGTTAAGCCGCTCGCAGCAACTAACGGCACATGTGCCTCACAAATAGATAGTCGCCAGCTGTGTTTCTTTCTCGCCCATCTCAAAACAACAAGTGAAGCTCTTCCAGTTTATTAATAGTAAATCCGGCGATGTCAGACTTCTTTCGGACAATTGACCAAGAAATCTGAGAGGTAAACGCCATCTATCTAACCTTGTATTAGCCACTTGGCCCCTCGTCATGGAACAGCGGGACGTTTGGCGCTAGAGAATATGATGGAAGCGTAACGGTCTAGTTCTCGTATTGCGCCACGGGGCTTTTTCAGGCTCGGCATTGGTCTTAGACCTTTGCCTTTGGACTTATTTCCCATGAATACCGTAAACAACGGGGATGGGCCGGAAGATACTGAATTCCTGGCCAGTCGCGACAATAGTACCCGGGATTTGAGGGTGCCAGTGGACCTCCTTTGCATGTTCTGAATAGTGTTCGAACAGGAGCTGAGGCGGCATATCCTTGACGCCTGCTGTGTCCTTGCTTTCCTCGTCGTCCAGTTCAACAGACAGATCCCACAACGTAACTTTGTGGTCGCCTGCGGCAACAGCAACCATACTGTCATCCGTTGGATGCCATTCGACACTGGTAATCTGATCCTTATGATAGGCAAAGCTTGCGATTGGGCTAGGCTTGTCGGCTCCTCCCTTCCATTGACGTAGGTCCCAAACACCCCATACTCCGTCGTCAGCGCCGGTAGCCAAGAGGTGTGTTGTCAACTTTGACCACGAAAGGACGTTGACATCAGTCGAGCTGACCTGGACGGTGATTGCCGGTTTCCTGCTCTTGCTCCTTACATCCCACACTCGCACAGTACCATCACTTGAGGCCGAAGCAAACACGGAGGCTTCTTGCGGACTCCACTGGATGTCTTCAACGCTGTTGGTGTGGCCCTGGAAAGCTCTGGTGTCCGTCACCCAGCCGCCGCCATCCGTCCTGGTCGTAGCGTATATCAGACCGTCATTATCGCCAGTCAAAAGCTTGCCACCGGGCACCAATGGCGACCAGTCAAGGGCATAACCCTCAGACTTGTGGGCCCTAATGGTAGAAATAGGCTTGTTCTGTTGGGGCGTTATGACGGTTCCCGGGTTGTCGAAAGAAGCGAGATGGGGCGTTACATCGTGGACAAATATTTGCGTAGATTCCGTCATGGTGGCTGTTAGGGTCGTTGGAGGTTTCGATGGGTCCGAAGAAGGGACTTGATGGGCACGAATACGGTTGGTTGTGGAGGTCAAAGGTATGGACTTGTGCTCGAGAACGGGATCGGCGTCCTCGTCGTCGCCATTGTCGTCGTCATCCGAGTCGGAATCATCGTCTTTATGCTGACGGCTCAAGCCACTGAACTTCATGACCATCAACTGATTGTCTTTCGCATGACTGCTGTCGGCCTGGGTGCCTGCGACAGTGTACATGGTTGCGGGATAGACCTTCTCGCGCTTGTCGCCAAGGCGGTCTTGTATGATATCAAACGATAAGCAAGGCCATGGGGTGCTGAGATTGTGTAGCATTTCGTATGTGCCCAGATCGGGTGCGAGATGTTGGCCCTGCTCAAGCTTGTTGCGACCAACGATGAAAGTTCCATTATTATCAACGTCCATTGCGGCAGCGGCGCGCTCCTCGGCCTCTCTCTCGGCGTCCGGTCTCCCATCAACACCAGCCTCAATAATCTCATCTTCACTCTCGAATTCGTCCTCAAACTCGTCTTCGAAATCTCCCATGTCCTTATCGTCCATGTCCACATCCATGGGCTCAGGGCGTTCGCCTCCCTTCAAGGGGGCATCCCGGTCCCCAGGATCGGCTGTTCGCTTTGACATGGCTGTTCCTAATTCGCAGCTATCAAGGGACGAACCAGCTATAAGAGAGGCCAAAAGCCGGCCGCGATAAAAATACAATTCAATTGGGAAAAAAAAGTTTTGGGCTTGCCCCGCGACAGCCCCGCAGGTGGGGATAGGTACTTCCAATGTACCTAATTACCTACTAAATGTTATAATCAACCCCGCGATACGTGGCTGTGCATAGGCCCACTGAGGAGAGGCGCCATATCGCTCCACCACATCCCATAAGTCCATATGTACAGGACTCGGGACTAAGGTTAGATAACTGCCTCGTACTTCGAGGTCAGCTCTGGCAGAAAACTCATTCTCGCAAACTATGATGCTGCTGTTAAAGCAGACAGCTTCGCTTACCTATGCATACCAGACTACGCGTTTCCGTTTTATATTTTTATTCCAATGGCCGAAGCCGCTGATGGGGGTCTGAAGATACCAGTAGTATGGAATCACTTCAAATCTGGCTTAGCTAAATGCATTCAGCCTCGACAAAATGACCAACAGACTATCACCTGCATGTGCTTTCCCCGTCTGAGAATTAGTATAAAGAGCAATGCTTTATCAAGAACCAGAAGTGCCTGACAGGTCTTGACTACCACACAACTTAAATCTTAGGATCCAGGCTGTTCCGGGTCTTTTTTGTAGTCCACTGTAGCCATCCCAGGGGAACCCGCGTTCGCCCATTTTTATATTAGATCGAAAGTCTCACATTATGGCAAACAATCCAACAGCACTACCGTGTTCTAGTCCAATTTCTAAGGTAGATAACCAAGACGTTCTCGAAGACATTTTTGAAAATATAAAGAGCCGTTTGCACGGCCCTATATCCCGCTTCATCGAGAAGTATTTCGGGTCGTTCCAGTACACCCACCAAGGCGATGTACTAGAAATACAAACACCCGGAGGAACTAGCAGCCAAAGTGCTGTTCCATCAGTTATCCCATCACCTGACGACTTCCAGCAGTGGTTCTCCGACTACCTACAAGAAGAGCGTGAAGGCGCTCGAGGCTCGTGGCATGTACTTCCTGGCACAGGTGCAGGCGAGGGTACTCGTCTCCTCTTGACCTTGCCCACACGAGTTACATCGACCCCTAACGGACATACGATCTGGGATCATGTCCAGGTTGTTGGTCAATTCTATCCCTATGGTCCTGTTTCTTATAAGGACGGACTGGTACAACTGTCTCGGTGGGCAGACAAGGTCTTCGCCAGCCAACCTCTGCGGCTCTTTCTACACGGCCTCTATATACGCGGTTCCCTAATCGAATACTGGATATTTGATCGATCTGGCCTATACTGCAGCGAAGTGTTGAATATCCACAAAGATTTCATTCGATTTCTCTCCATCATCCCCAGCTACCAACTAATGACAGACCAAGATCACTTACATGGTTACTTCGCCTCTCGGCAGGGCCCTTCACACCTTTCGGTCTGTGACGGAATTACTTTAAGTATTTCGTGATTCGATCAAATGCCACCGGTCACTCTACAGGACGCAAAGATACTGCACCAAGATATATCGGCGGGTAATATTATCATTCTAGATGACGAGAGTGAAGCAGCACCAAAGGGGATTCTCATCGACCTCGACACCGCGTTAGATCTCACCGAAGAACGAGACCCAGATCGCGGGATCACCGGCACAAGACCATTTATGGCTATCGGTACTTTGAAGAGGGAATTCCGCACTTATCGGCATGACCTCGAGGCATTCTTTTACGTCTTCCTGTGGGCCGTCATAACAAACCGTGCCTCGAGCCCACCGGAAACGAGCAAGCTCCTGGAATGGAGCACAGGCGACTGGGAGCAACTAGCGAAGCGCAAGTCTCTTGACATGGACGCGGATATCTTTGGGCTCATTACTGCGGAATTTCCTCAAGAACTCCGGTCGCTTAAGCCGCTCGCTGAGTCCTTACATCGGATCCTATTCCCTCTCCGGGACGGGAAGATTTGGACAGGATCCGACGACTCGTCTGGAGCAGCAGGCGCGCTCTATGATATGATAAACGCCTTCGAAGACGTGATTACTCCAGACGCTACAGAATAGAAAATATAGATAGACGAACAACTTCATTTTTTATTTTAACCATTCACATGCTGCTCTGAGTATAGATAGATAGTATCTCCCTATCTAAAAATTTTAGTCCCCCCATTGATCCGTCACAGCGCCATGGCTAGCGTCGCCCACAAGCCGAGCGTACTTCGCCAGAGCACCCCTTCGCACCTTGGGGACGGGAGGTTTCCAATTCTTCCTTCTCGCCGCCAACTCGTCATCAGTAACATTCGTGATATCAATGCGATTTTTAACGGCGTCAATGACGATAGTATCACCATCCTTAACCAGGGCAATGGGCCCTCCGACCGCAGCTTCAGGCGTGACGTGTCCAACCTGTTTTTACGGAGAATGTCAAGGTTAATAACAACAGGGTAACTTTCCAAGGGGAAAAAAACAAAGGAAAGACTTACAATAAACCCATGACTTGCGCCACTATATCTTCCATCCGTAACAAGCGCTATATTCTTCAACCCGGCGCCAATGATGGCAGCAGACGCCTTCAACTGCTCCGGCATCCCGGGTCCTCCCTTAGGACCCTCGTACCGCACGATCAAGACGAGACTCTCGTTCCGCGGGATCTCTCCCTTGGAAAGCGCCGTGTCGAGCTCATGCTCCTTATTAAAGACCCTCGCCTTGCCCGTGAAGCTCAGGCCTTCCTTCCCAGTAATCTTCGCCACGGCGCCGTCGGGCGCGAAATTCCCTCGCAGGACGCGGATGTGGCCGCTCTCTTTGATCGGGTTCGAGAGGGGTCGAATAATGGCCTGATCCTGCGGCAGACTCGGCCAATTGGCCACGTTCTCGGCCAAGGTTTTACCAGTGACGGTCGGGATGTTGCCGTTGATCAAGCCCGCAGCGATCAGCATCTTGAGCACGGACGGCGTGCCGCCGATCTTGTACAGGTCTTCCATGAGGTATTTACCACTCGGCGCCAGGTCCGCCAGGAAGGGCGTCTTGTTGCTGACGCGGTCGACGTCCTCGAGCGTCAGCTTCACTTCGGCGGTATTGGCCATAGCCAAGAAGTGCAGGACCCCGTTCGTGGAACCCCCCAGGATCATGGTGATCACGAGCGCGTTCTCGAAAGACTCACGCGTTAGAAGATCACGCGGGCGTATGTCCTTCTCCATCGTCGTCTTGATCACCTCCGCGGCGCGCTCGCACTCGCGGGCCTTCCCGGGCGATAAGGCAGGGTATGATGATGAGCCGGGAAGTGTCAGGCCCATCGCTTCGATTGCCGTGGCCATAGTGTTGGCCGTGTACATGCCTCCGCAGGCGCCGGCTCCCGGACACGAGGAGCGCTCGAGGTCGGTCATTACGTCGCTGGCTGTTCGCCCCGGGGCGTCTGGGTTGCTCTTGGCTTTGAGTGTGCCGTAGGCGAAGGCGCCTGCGGCTTCGTAGCAGCTGCTCACGTTCACGTCGCGTTCCAGGAGGTTGGAGTAGCCTTTACGGATTGTGCCTCCGTACTATAAAGGCCGTCATCAGCACGTCTAAGAACTTACCCGCTTCAGCTCAAGAGGCAAAGCCAAAGGACCTATCAGTAGCGAAGTTAACTCTACTCACGATCATAATAAAGGGGCGATTATGGCGCGCTGCTGCCATGATAACACCAGGCATGTTCTTATCACAGCCCGGGATAGAAATATTCGCATCGTGGTGCTGGGCACATGTCACGGTCTCGATACTATCGGCGATTAAATCTCGGGATTGAAGCGAGTAGCGCATTCCTTCAATATCTTGTTAATGATGACGGTTCCAAGGGTGTTCGCTGGCTGTATGAGCTCTTACCTTCACCACCCATGGTAATGGCATCAGAGACGCCCACGGCATTGTATTGCCAGGCGAGCATCTTCTGCTTCTCGATTCCTTTCTTTACAATCTTTCCGAATTCAAGCACTGATACATTTATTAGCTTCTAGTAACGGGGGTACGAGGTATGATGAGGCGGAGAATAAGGGCTGAAGATGTGAGATAGTATAGGAAGATCTGGAATAACTTACAGTGTGTGCTGGTTAGAGTAGATAGACATGAGCATGATGATCAACAAATACAGACATGACCAGTTGTGAGGCTCTAGTGGGTGAGTTTGGAAAGGCTTACTTGCACTAGAAAATGGAATTTATGTTAGCTAGATGCTGTTTCAATGAAGCGTCTAATGTTCTATAGCCTCTGTCTTGATCTTCTCCTTTTTTCAGTCCCACCTCACCTCACCTCATCTTATCCAGCCCTCTTTAACGCACCAGCGTATGCACAAGCAACGGAAAAATGAAATAGTAACATAGTAAAAACAAAAGTGACTTACAGGGTTTCCCTCCCACCAGATCGTAGCAATACCAACATGTGGCGCATTTTTCATCATCTCCTCGTTCGGGACTCCGGCTCCGTAGAGCATGGCCTATACACCAAACAACCGTGAAGGTCTCATCAGCTCAAGTACTCTCTCTCTCTCTCTCTATATATATATTCACCCCATAGCCTCACCGTCCCCATCGCTTACAAGCCGCGACAGAGAAGCCTCAGGCCGGTATAGTAAGTTGGGTGGATAGACAGAAGGATCGAGAGAAAATAAGAGAATGAAAAAACAAGGGGGGCAGAGGGGAGGAGAGGAGTGAAGTGAAGTGACGTTACCTGAGAAGCAGGGAAATCATGGCCGCGCGTGAGGATATGAGACCAGCGATTCAGTCGCGGTTGGCTCTCGCTTGGCGGCGGTAGACACCTGAATTGGATGTACTGGGGGTCCGACTTGGGATCGAGAATGTCGGCGGCCTCGGACGAGGCGGATGACGCGTCGTTGCTCATTTTTCTTTCCCCCTTTTGTCTTACGCCTTTTTTCACGGGGTAGTTCACCTCTTTTTTCTTCTCCTCGTCTGTTGGTAAGTTCTGTTAGCCCATCATCTTACTTCTTTTTCTTTCTTTTTAGCTTACTTTTTATATTTTCCGCGTAAGTAGCTCGTTCCACCAAGTCTCTAAGTATTTTTTCTCTTTCCTTGACCTCGCTTGTTACCGTCGTTGATATCTCTCTTCTCCGGGATATGGACACCCCGTTCAGCTACCCCGAAAACGAATGAGCGGGACAGTATACCCTACAAGAGGGGAAGAGCCGCACAACGCCTACGCAACCTATCCAATGACCTACCGCGTTACCGGATGCTTAGTGCCGAATTTCGGGACCATTTTTTAAGTAATAAGGTTTCTGGCGCGGGGAAGTGTGGAGTTGAACGCTAGATGATGGAGTTCGTGCATCTGTGTGGTGGGCTACAATTATCCAGTTGCATGTAAATCTATAGTATAAGTACATTTGCGTCCTTAGTAAGTAGAGAAAGGAGAAAGACCAAATCACCCCGATAATATAACCCTTTCGCCAGGTAAGGAGTAAATATTAAGTAATTACTACCGTATCACGAGCGTGAAAATATGAGAAGGCCTACAAGTTATTGTCACTTATAAAGGAGACACAATTAGGCCCTTAGCGCTGGCAGTTTGAGCACCGCTTCGGCGTATGCAAGTCTCGATGTTGAGTTTTCGAAATTCGCGCCGGCTAAAAATAACTTGCAACAAGCAAAGCAGAACGAATAATTTAAGGTGAAATCATTTAGTATTCTCACTTTTCCATCACAGAAAATGTAAATTCTAGAATGCTTCCTATTTCATGCATAAACGACAAAGATGTCACCCCAACGCCACCAATGCATTCGCTCCTAGGTAAGGTCGATTCCGGATTAGATCTCCTGCACGAACTGGGGACCCGGATACGTCGCACCCTGCTGGTCAGCAGGAATGAGATCACCCATGGGATGTAGCGCCAGAGGCTCAGCAGCAAGAGCGCCAGAGTTGGGGCATCGCTGCAGAGCAACAAGTCCGTTCTCGCCGGCTTGGTTAGCGACAAAGAGAAGCGACTGGTCTTCATCCGTGCTAAGGTGCATGGCGCGGGGCTGGATGCCGAAGGAAGAGACGGTGTCGGCGAAATCAAGGCTCGGGGTGTCCGCTGAGAACACGAAGTGCGCGATGCTGTCCGTCTCGTTGCCGCTGAGTCGGTTGGAGATATACACGTCGCGGTTGTTGGAGGCGACAGCGACGGCGCCTACGGCGGCCGACGACGGATTTGCCGGCGGGAAATGCGCACCATACGAGCTCTGAGTCGAGATCTCCTTAAAGCCGAGCTTCGATTCATCGCTGTAGTCCAGTTCGAAGAGGATGACCTTATTGCTCAGCTCGCAGCCGACCGTGTAGAAGGTCTTGTCACCTGCCTTGATGAAGCCGCCGTGCCGAGGGCCAGCACCCTCAAAGAGGGCCACCGTGTTCGAGAACTCGTATTTGTCATCGCGTGTGTCCAGGACGAGGAGCTGGTCGCCGCCTAGATCCGGGATAATCATGAAATTGCCTGTGGGGTCGAGAAGAGCCTGATGGGGATGGTGCGCCGTCTGGCCGGGTCCGAGTGAGCCATCTATTTTGAGAGACTTCAGCAGCTTTGGTACGGCACTACTGTCGGATACGTCCCAAACATCGATCTTCTCGCTTCCATAGCCAGCGCCGACCATGCGCGTCTGGTCCTTGTTGAACTCGAGGAAGACGACGCCTGCAGATCCAGTAGCAGACCCGACGTAAGCCGGGTTGGTCTTGGTCTTGGAATCGAGGGTAAACTGGTTAAGGTTATCGCCATTCTCGTTTACGGCGTACAATGTGTTTGTTGATGGATTGTAGCGCAACCAGCTGGGTGCGGAGCCAGCCGTCACATTCTTGCTGGTGATTGCGAAAGAGGCGCCGTCGAAGTCCGCAGTTAAGATCTGCGATGGGCCGCCGATGAGGAGCTTCCGCGTGGCCGCCTGGCGACGCATGACAGATGGTGCTGCGGTAGCCATGCTGCCGAGGGTGAGGAGAGTGGTAAGTGTTTTGGGAATCATGGTGACTGTCGGATTCGTAGTAGGTATTTGGTGTTTGTATTGTCAGTCTTAGTGGGGAAGGAACAATGCAGTTGTGCAACTATCTATAATAGGCAATGACGTAATGTAGAATAGAGTAAGTACAGAAAATAATATAACCGAATAGGAGAAGAATAGAATGAGACAACCTGGAACAAAGTTGTGGTTGCCGCTGTCCTTATAGAAGTTGCGCAAGTCTTTGTCCGGTCGCCTGACTGACTCAGGAGTGATGTGTTCTGACAACGACTTGTAAAGTCAACTTTTGACAAGGATTTGAACAAAGAATGGTCTTCTTTTCTTCGAGCTTCTACCAAAGATGCAAACAAAGAACTAGTGCCGATTGAACGAGTGACCGCGAGAAACTGAAACAACGGTATGTCCCTGATGGTGCCTGACCAATAGAGCGAGTGGTTGGCCTCGCTTACTCGGAACGACAAAGAATGACCTTAGGGAGATTAGACCGGCGCATCGGTGCTTACCAGGGAGGAACATGACACTTACCAGACAACAAGGCTGCGCAGACAGTTTTTGTGCGTTGGCGATGTTTGCGATGAGATGGGAAGGTTGTCACTGTTCAAAAGGACGGGACAGACAACACACAGGATAGAGTATGTCAGAGGGAATGTTAAGTTTGCAGATGGAAAGTAATACGGTCGATCTCAAAAGATTCTACATATCAGCGATCTACACACAGTATTTATCATTTTCCCTCTTCACACAACATGGAAATAGCTGGATTATGCGCTCGAGGGATGTCCGATCAGTGGTCAGTATTATGTTGGGTTGTTTGTCTCCTTCCTTTCTGAATTATAGGGGGCTTCCCCTTTAGCCATTAGCGGTACAACAGTTTGGCGCCATCAATTTCAGGGGTTGAGGAAGAGATCGACATTCCGCAGCCCTACGACCGAGCGTTACTTTGTATTTTCCGTTTTGCTTGCTGTGGGAGATTCCCCGATGCCGGACAAGGCCCGGCCTGTGAGCCCATCACGCTTCTTAGAACATCTTGTTATGTTTCATGAGCAGTCGAGTTCCATGTTTGATGATTTTATCCGTTGGGTATGACCGTATGAGTGATAGCAGTTCTAACCGTGATGTGTGACGGAAGGTGAGAAGCGTGGTGCATGGCGTATGTCGGTCTTGGCATCGCAGAAAAAGAGTGCCGGCAGTCGATCTCGTCGGATCGTTTATGCTGAGAGGCTAGCGCCCCTGGCCTTAGCCCAGCAACTAATCTGGGGGCTGGGCAAGCCCTGTCCGTTAGCTCCTGCGCCAAGGTCACAGCACAGCCTAACAGCTATAAACTGATAGGCTTAGAGGCAAACTTTGGAAGGGTCACCGTGGTCTTCTCGTTACCAACAGCTCGGAACTTCGAAACGAACAGTGACAAACACATAGGCATTCGATGGCTAGTGGCATGTTGTAACAGCGCATATAAACGTAAAATGCTATACGTGAAACCAACACCTAAATTTATAGGCGACAAATAGTACCTAAGGTAGGCAGGAATTCATCAGCCTCATCTAAGCACTCGTGACTGGAAAGGTGTATGGGTGGTAGCTTATGTGATATTTACCCAGAATACAGCGTGGGAACGTGCAATTTTCTTTAAATAACTGGGATTCAGGATGCGACATAACACCTCAGTATATCCAAGCAACTACCAAAAATGGACTCTCGCCATCCAATGTTTGGGGGTCAAGCTCGCCGGATGTATGTCTTTGGGGGTCAGAATCCCGGCCCATCTCATCCACTCATTTGTGCCCTTGGTCGTGCGGGCTTCTACAATATACAGATGTATACGGCCATCTATCTAACCAAATGGCTCCAACGCGAGGCTACATACCAGCAATCGCAGGCAAAAGCAATGATGAGAGCAAGTCGGCCCGAGTATGGCCTCGATTGAGAATTTTGACGATTATCAATCTAAGCCGGTTAGTTGATGTCTGCTTATGTTGTTTGCACGTATAAAATCTCATCTCATGAAACACCGGTCTGTCCGAGTCTAGAAGGTATTATACAAGCAAATAGATGCGATGCCTACCTACCTACCTATTATAGACAGACAATTGCGGAACCAAAACCCATAGCAATAAGTATAAAAGAAAAAACGTATAGATGCCGGCATGATTACTTTACCTACCCAGTGCGCAAACTGCTGCCCCGGGCCCGAAGCAAGTGCGAAAAGATCCAACGCCAAGCACCACCCTAAAATCAAGCGTGAGCATTACGACTCCTAGCGTATTACCTTGCGGCTGCTACTGACAACGACCATATACCGATACAGAGGAGCACGCGCAGTAGTAGTAGGCCGCGGCGTAAGGAAAAGCACTAGGAGTCCGATGCGTGCTGCGGCAGGTATACCATATGATTTTCGCCTGGTTGGCTCGACTCTATGTGACCCGCACGATCTTGATATCAACCTTCCGGGGAACATCCCCGTCTACCTCCGTGTGTCCTTGTAAAGCGAGTGCATAAACCCGGTTCTCGCAGTACACAGAACTTGGACAGTGAGAAACCGGAACATGCAAAACATGTTCGCTGCGCTTGCTATTGCATCTCTCCCGAACTCGACGGGCCGGTCAGTCCACTAGGCACCTCTCCAAAGTTCCGACCGTGTATGCCCCCCCCCCCGCGGAGCACTATATGGTCTGGATGCCCCATGATTCGGGATCACCCGGCGAAGCTATCAGGGATTTAGGCGTTCGAACACCGCATCTCGAATGTTGTATTGAAAGCCAACGCCACTCAGGACGCTAATAAACACTTCGGGTAATACTTCTCAACCAAAATAAACTACAAAGGGATATTATTTGGTGCGAGAAGGGAGGAGACGACGGTGACAACGCCGGGATGCCGGCGCCAGTCTGGCAGTAGTGCAGTAGCCAAGTATGTAAGAACATCGTGGTTCTAGATGCATAGTAGAACTTAGATTTCGTCACGCGTTCTTATCTTATAGTTTCAACATACATAAATCAATATACAGAGTCGGATATCAACATGCAGACAGCAAAAATGCACCTCATCCAAGTCCGAAGGCCTATCATGCCCCCCTCATGTCTTCAAATACGAGTATAGATATGCCTTCGTGTGATCCCTCCCTTCCTTTTCCATCTCTCCCCATTCCAGTTCGGTAGTTGTTTGCCTAAGTATCGATATAATATCTTACCGACCAATACGTATACATATATAAGTATCAGACAGTAGATCTGTGTACATAGCAAGCAAAGAGTCCAAAGCAAGAACGGGACTTTGAATCAAGTTCATCCATATATATCTTCTCAACCTTTCGTAACAACTCAATAAGAAGACAAGATGTTTGCCATCTCAACCCATCCTATCCCATTATATATTCCTCAGCCAACTAGCTTCAACGTCACTCCGAAAAAAGACTTACTATCAACCGAATCGACTCGTAATAGGCGTCCAATCAAGGAATACCTTCCCAATAAGCTTCGGGGGATGGGACGACGACTGCTACGCCGAAGACGAGGGAAAGACGACGATAAAGATGAAGACGAAGAGAAAAAGAGATTGATAAAAAAATGCCAATCGGTACTAGATGACTACAATTATGACGGATTATACGAAGTCGAAAGTCTAGACGCCAACGAACCGGATGACGAAGAATGCGTTGTGAACTCTTCTGAATACAGTTCAGATAATAGTGGGAGGGTGGAAGAGGAGGTGGATAGTGGTCATGACGAAGATGAAGATGATGAAAAACAACATGCAAATCAAGAGAATCAGAAACAAACTGGCAATAAAAATGAAAATAAATATAAAAATCAAGAAGAATACAACGAAAGCGATAGAAACCGCGAAGGAATAGAAGAAAAAGGTGGCGGCAGCAACAACAACGATGACTGCGACTTCTCCCGCTCCTCCTCCTCTTCAAAAGATGTTTTTTTCGATCCAGATCCAGATCCAGATCTCTCCGCAAAAGGCGACAAAGACCACGACAACGATTACGATAACTGTGACTTCGTCTCCTCCTTGTCGTCCTCAAAAGCAGATCCAGACTCAGGTCCAGACCCAGGCCCAGAACCATCAACAGAAGACGAAGAAGACGAGGAGCGCTTCTTACTCTCCTTCATCTTAGACAACCTCAACCCCAACAACCGCAACCGCAACCGTCACCCCAACAATAGTAGAGTCCGGGCTCGTCTACGCTGGCACAGGCGCAGATGGATCCACATGATGGAGAGATTCGTCGTCCATCTCTCAGGCGGCGCGCAGGAGTGCTTTTTTCTCATTTCCGGCTACCTTTAATTATATGCGTACCTAGTTAAGGTAGCTCGGATCAGATAGAGAAAAGGACGGGAGATATATATATATATACATTTCTAGTATAATGGTAAGACGACCCTCCCCAAGAAACTAAACTACTCTCCGGGCCTTTTGCAAAAGACTGATCAAAACGACAAAATCCAGGGGGCACAACCAGTTCGTGGATTAAAGTATAGACTCGCAAAGACCTGCTCAAACCTAGAACAGAAGGACGATTTATGTGCACCCATCTTCATAGATCCCGCATCTTTCTTCAGGAAAGGATAGCCATACAGGGAAAAGCAGAGGCATAGGATACACGTCAACAAGACACAGGGACCATCCACATGGCCCCCAAGATATAACAGAGACCATAGATCCAGATCAATACCATCCCACATCTTATAATAGTAAAAGTGGACGACTTTGTCTAATGTCAATCTCATTAACCTTTATACCTAAAGAACGGACGGCAACTGGCCATTACATCCTATACCTGATGACCCCAAATCCATCATTCCCTCGAGTACAGCGTCATATATACAGGAAAGGTCTGCACAATTTAAGTTTCGATATGTACGCCAATCCTAATGCCACACAAAATTCAAAAGATGAGCTTTAACTTTGTCTTCCGCCAGGTCTTTTAGCAGTATATATATAGATATACGCCGAGATTGGAATCAGGCGCTTTCGTTTTGTACGTGGGTCTACCCACGTCCACTCCAGCATCTTATACTCATAGCCACACCATACCCGCCACGGCGATGAGAGCGGCAAAAGCGCTAGCTCCTAGAACGTGTTCTTGCCGAGCACCCTGGTTCTTGTTGGAATCATCATCTGAAGAATTGTTTCCACAGTCCTGAGAGAAGCCGCTATTGCAATCAGAAGAGCCACCATTGCTAGGCGTGCCACTGTTGCCGTTGCCGTTGCCTCCATTATTGTTGCCATTACCGCCATTCGCATCGCCAGCTGCTTGGCCGTTGGTGCCAGGACCGCCACCACTCAAACCAGGTACAACCTCCTTGGTAGTTTGGCTGGCGCTGGATGAGGGGTAATCAGCATCCATGTCCAAGCCAGAGCCGAGGAGAGATTTGAGAACAGTAGGCTTGTTGCCGTCGACGACAGTGTCGTTAGTGGCCAACCAGTTATCGTACGTGTAGCTCTTCCCCTTGTTTGTACCTGGACCCGAGTCCGCGTTGTAGCACTCGATGGTGACATCACTGACGGTAGCATAATAGTATCCGTCCTGCTGGATGGCTTCGCTATTCCAATCGATAGGACCACCTGCCCAGTCAATGGTTCCCTGGGCGTTCGATGCTGCGCCGCCGGGCCAGATGGATAGCTGAACACGAGCCGGTGTCTGCGGGAAGTTCCATTGGTTTGCTGTTGCGTTCCATGTCTTCGACTTTTCTTGAACAGCACCCATTTTGCCATCCACATACCACTCGATCCTATCCGGCAGCCACCTGATCTCGTATTCGTGCCACTCGGTGTTCGTGTTCGAGACGTCGGTGATGTTCTGAGAATGATGGTCTAGAGCCGGTCAGTGTTCTATCTAGTACAAGCACGGGCCTTGCTACGCGATGGTCTTACAGTCCGGAATGCCCTGGAAATAGAAGTTGGTCTGGGCAACAGACAGTTCGTTGCCAACCCATTCGTAGTCAATCTCATCCTTGACATCGCTAAGAAGAATGAAGGCGGTAATTACACCGGCGTCCTTGGAGGTCTTGATCCGGGCCTTCACAGTTCCGTACCACATATAAACGGTCGAGGCCAGAACGGTTCCAACGGAATTTTTGGGCATGGTCAAAATGACATTGTCGTTCCAGGTCAACGGGGTACCTTGAGAAACCCAATCGGCCTTGGAAGAGTCACCGAGATATTTACTGACATCGACAATGCGACTCGTGTCCGTCATGGGCATTGTCCTGTCTTCACAAACTGGGGCGGGCACGCAAGCATCAAGGGAGAAGGACATACGGGGGTCACAACCGCCGAGACAGTAGGCACCCGTACCGCACTGGCCATATTCTATGTAAACAAGAACCGGGGTTAGCGAATAACTGGCACGACCGTGCTATCTCATTTTACAGGGGAAGATTATGAGCGACGTACGGGAGCAGCAAGGTGCGTCTTCAGGGCATTTCTTTGAGAGAGAGCATGTTGCGGTATCGGCGAGAACAGCGGAAATGCCGACACAAGCCAGAGCAGCGAGGGTCGAGAATGACCGGACCATGATGACTGCTGAGTCTCTTATAGGGGTATATTATATTATTAAGTAGGTTTGTCGGGATTCCTTAACGAGGGTCAATTGGCAGCTCGGGCGAGCAAATAGTATGTACAGCGGCAGAACGAGGCGAGCGAGTGCTAGAGAAGTCGGTCGTGGTTCACGTTATCGCGGGTCGCCTGTGGCAATTCTGTTTCAACGAAAGAGGTTCGCGGTTGGACGCCGACAAGTCAAACGTGCCGCGTTGTTTCGGTAAAAGAAGCAAAGAATGTATTTGAGGCGATGCCGAATCAAATACAATGGGAAGACACCTCTCAGCGAGTGTTAAAGCCACGCGTCTTGGGACTTGCTTGTTGGACCAAGGGAAGCGATGGCAACAAGAGCGACGAGAGCCCGAAAAGGATTACGCGGAGTAACGGTATAGAGCCAGGAGGATGAAAGCAAGACAAAAAACAACGGAACAACGACCCTTGACAGATCAGAGAGCCCTGACCCCTTTTGTCCCTATCCCGAGATCTGCTATAACGTACTCGATATTAGATAAAACCGCCCAGAACAATACCAAGTTAAATCAAACGAGGGTAGAAACGAGGGCATGCGACAACAATTGGACCCAAATGTTATTATGGGGAAGAGAGAACGAAGAAGGAGAAGCGAGTCTGCAAAGGTTTGTAGGTCCTTAGGCAGTAGGCAATGATAGGCCATACCATAACAGGGGCTTGCAGATCGTCGCCCTAGCTGCGGAATTGTGTGGAACAACACCTACCTTTACTCTGTTTAGATGTGGATCGCAGTACGTATGCGGTACATGCAAATGCTGTAGCTCCAGAAAAGTCCTAGCACGTACCAATTGAGATAGCGGAACTCAGGTCGAGACATTCAAGTTGGTCAAACACATGTGTCTGGGGACAGGATACATTCGTACACAATGTACATCTGTATACAAATGGATGGGGACAAACCTACCTAGTACTACGTGGTGCTATATCGGTACAAGTATCTATCTATGTGCGATACCTAAATTCGATACCCGGTCCTCTTATGGAGGTAAACAGCAATGAAGAACACATTTCAATCGCAGGGCGTCAAAATCAGACTGAGAAGTACCCATGTACATCAGAGCTTCCCCCTTTATTGGCATCAGCAATCCAACTCAGCTTCTCTTTTCAGAAACTGATGGACTCTGCCACAGCTGTCAAACCTCGTATTTTTGGACTTGTCTCCACCCCATTTTGGAGCTTCAACCACCCACACCCATTCTTCCATCTGAGGTTGGTTTAAACAACAATAGGAGCATGTGCATGAGGGTGGACGTCCGTGATGTATAGCGCTATTGATATAGTAGTTCCGTGAGTAAGCTATCAAAGGCTGTAATATGCTCGCACACATAAACATTCAAGTTGAATGAGAGATTGGGTTGGATATTATGGCCATTATCAACCGTCTTTCCCATTTCCTTTCCCCCGGCTATAACATGGGAACCTATGATATCCTTGGGCATTACGCGAAGGTACAGATGTATGCGTACATATAATACATAACTGGGTATTCTTTAAGCGGACACACTTGTACAACACGCAAAATGTAGGCTGACAATAAGAAGATAAATAGGCGAAAATATAGGCGACTTCGCACGTACGATCCGGTGATTAAAATCTGCGTGATGAATCAAACCGAGCCTACCTAGGTTAGGTAACTTGAAATGGGAGTCCGTCTCTATCTTCATACTTGGCAACTTTTCAACAACGTGCCCAATGACGCCTTTGATGGAGACATGAACAGCCAGATCGAGCCGTTCAACCTTGCTATATCCCCACACATGATATAACGTCGTGTCTACATCTGTATTTGTCAAGCTATACTCCAAGTATACTCCCCTAGGTTACATTGTCGTCGACGTCTGGGGTATCCAATGCCTCTCTTTACACCATAGCTACATCTACACGTCATACAATCCTCGTAAGTACGGATCTTTCTGCGTCTCCAACTAGAAAGACAGGCTGTGGTTCTCATCAGCTGCAGGTGAGACCGAGAGAAAGCTTGCGAGCTCCTAGCAAGGTATAGTTAAATCGAACGTTCTAAGCCGAGGTAGTGGTCATTATTACTGCGCAGACAAAAAGGCGTATAGATTTTAAATGTCAACTTATCGCTACGACACTCACGAGATGTAGGTACTAAGGTAGTGGCTGCTAACTACGTGTAACAAGCTATGCGCTGATTCCTTCCTCGGTAATTAAATAACGGACAACAATAGCAAGAAGGCACTTACAGGTTGTCCTTTCTCTAAGCTTGAATTCAGCTCGGCGCGAGTCTTCTCAAATGTAGCCCCCAGATAAATCATCAAACCAAGAGAAAGCCTGAAATACCACGCACCGCAGATCGTCGTGCATCTGCAGTTTCCGGACCTGTTCGAGCGTCGCCCACGCGAATGCATTGTGCTGGCGGTCGGGAAAACCTCCGCCCTCCTTGTCTCCATCTCCCTCGCCGCTACCGTTTGTTTTAATGCTGGCATAGGCTGAACCCGAGCCTGAGGCTTGGGCTGAGCTCGGCTCTTTCTTGGCCGACAGATAACTCGGCACGGGTTCTTCGACTTCCTCGTCTACGAGCACGGCGACATTAAGCTGCCGATACCGGCACCGCAACATCTTGTACGGGATGACCTGTGCGTGCGGTCTCTCTCTTATTGGGGTCCTCCGCTCTCTGGCCTGCGGGCGGGGCCGGAGATGAGTATGAGATTGGGGCGAGGGTAGAGATAATGACGATATTGTCGATGTGTACCCTTCGAGCTGATAGCGGTCTTCCTGGTAGCCTTGGGGCACGGAATCCGGAGTTAGCATGATTTCCGGTCGTCGTGTCGACAATGGCAACTGGTTTAACGGTGGTTTTGAGTTCATCGGCCGGAACGGCAAAGAGAGCGGTGCTGGCTGCAGCGATGGGTCGATATTATGGTGGTCGTCCTCGAGATGTCTACTCTGTGGTGATTGGAGTCCTGCATGAACTGAGACCGTTCCTATGCTTAGCGACGATTGCGCGGGCGATGAGCGCGGTGACGATGATGGATAGGAGGACGACGGGAGGCGCATCCCAACAACCTCCATGTCATCACTAAGAAAGTGCATGAACATTTCGTCGTAGCTGCTCGCGTCGTCGCTGGTATGTTCTCCACTGCCCTGAGCCTCCTCTTCAGATATACTCCAGCCTCCACTTCCGACTACCTCGGAAAGTACATCATCATACCCCATGTTGCTCTTATTGCTCTCATCAGTCTCTTCTACTTCGTCGATATTACCCTCATGCTCATGCCCGTCGCTACCGGCCCCTCCACCAAAGCCATCCTCCTCATTCCAAGTCAAAACCTTAGTATCTATGGTCCAGTCCACATCCCGCAACATGTCCATTATCTTGACTACGCGGAGTCCAGTCTGTTTTCTAAGGAGCCTGTCGATGGCGGATGAGATAGAGAAGTCATCGTGTTGTACCATGCCTCCCGGAAGCTCCCAATCACAGACTCGCTGTCGCGTCTCCGATGTCGAGATGAAGATATCCTGGTGCTGCCGCCACATAAGCGGTGACGAGCGGCGAAGAAGCAGAATCGCCGGTTCTGTTGTCTGCTCATCAAGCCGAATGATACACACGCCTACATTCAGGGATGTTTGTATTTCGTCCTTATCTCCCCCCTCTTCTATGTCTTGATGGAGGTCGTCGGTGCCCATTGAACGATTTTCTGTCTGGCCTGTACCCGCGTCGGCTGTCGAGTTCAGGTACTCCTCGTGGTGCTCGAGTCCGGAGACCATGTGCTCATACTGAGCACGCGACATGGCCAGGATGTTCTTCTGGAACTGGTGGAGTGTCGACTTCATCATTTTGATAGGTTATAGTGCAAAGGCAAGACCGGCAAATGCGTAAGTACGGGATTAGATCGTTTCGCCTCTGCTGATACTTTTGTTGTCATTTTAGCTGTCGTTTGCATCTTCTAAATATAATATCCATTTTCCCTCTCTTATTGCTAAAACTAATAGGAATTACGATAGGTATTCAAAGTATGCCAGAAAAGATATTCACCACAGCTTGAGTAGCAGTTGGTAAGGGAAGATGGCCGTTTGTCCTCACGTGGACCTGCTTTTTAAAAAGAATAATGAGCACGACCGGCCGAAGATACTACTAAACCTAACTCTACTCATGTGTATAGCCCAACTCTCTTTCATTGAGCCCGATGTCCACGTAATTCTCATATGCAGTCTCCGGCGTTGAACGTCCTGGACCTCTCCCTGCTGTTGCCCGACCTACTTTACTCCTTTCAACAAGAAGACTCGACTCCAGGAATTATACATTCAACCTTCTAGAAGATATAAAGACATAAGCAAGCGATGAAACAGACTATTTTCTGCCCTGACCTTACGTTTTCTTCCTCCTGTCGCTTTACATACTATCTCCTGATAAGCCTAGCTCAGACTATAGATCGAATATCTGGTAAACTATGGGAATAGGAAAAGACAGACAGACAAACTTAATAAATACGCTCTGAAGATTAGTATTTATATATGTATACATATCTCTTCATTACCAACCCACAGACTGAAGAAATAGCCAAATGCCTGGGCACGTAAGTGACTCATATGCCCGCATTACACGAGCCCGCACAAACACAATAGGCGCATCTTATACATATAGTACATAAATACATATACCATGGCGATCACACGATGTTTGGAAGCGCTCGGGTAGGTAGGAGAAGAGGTAGTAAATCAACCAGGCGAAAATCAAGTAGCACTTGTTACTGCTACGCAGGAATCCAATCTAACCACATAACCTTTAGCTAAACCCTCCCAGTATACCTACGCCAGGTAGTGTCATAATAAGTAGATGTAAGTAGAGAATAAATACATCGACCGACGTACCAACAGCACGTTCCGGTAAGTAGGTAGGCACCTAAGATGATATCTAACCTAACCCATCTACTTACCAACATGTAAGTATAGGTGACATATATCAGATTTTTTTAACGTGCCTAATCTACCCGTACCCTTAAAACTCACCCTCTTATGCATGCATGCATGCATGCATCTTTCCTCGTCACGTAATCCCTCCCTCTCTGCATACGTAACGTAGGTATGTACTAGGTTAGGTTTTCTTTTTGATATACAATCCGATATAAACGCAGCAGTCGGTGATGTACCTACCCACATACTTAGCTCATGTAACTCCTATTTAGGGCATCGTTTGGACCTCGGGTCCCTTGTCGCCCCTCAAAAGGTTTGATATCTACGTGACTGATTACCTCAGGTAGGTAGCGACCTGCTTGGCTTCAAATCACCTTGTCTACACGGGTACATATATATATACCCATGTATTCCGGTCAGACGAGTACTAACTTCTGTGCTATAATCTTTACTACCACAAGTCCGTTTCCCAACAGCATGACAAGCATGCTTCGTGAATCATCACAGACACCAAGTTACACAGCATGGACACATACGACAGAAACCTACGTAAGCTTTTGCACCATACGAACTCGATCAACCAAACAGAAAAGAATCGGATCGGACAAGAGAAGGAATCATAACATTGCACTGCCGTGGGACTTTCTTTCTACTATCAACCATCAATCTTCAAGAAACTTGTAAAGGACCCAGAAGCCACGACTGAAAGAATGACCACCAGGGGAGAGAAAAAGGAAAATAACCCTCGTCCACGCACTCACTCCTTTCCCACCATGTTTGATCGGAACTTGAAACACCTCGCTCCTATCCCGGCCTCTCCCCCTTCCTAGAGGACACGACCATGGAAGACAGAACATCGAAGACTCTAAAGGAAAAGAGAGATCACAGCACAAACCCTTTGCCCTTGCCCAAACCACTGGAAGACACTTCTGGAGTGCATCCAACTACCAATAGCGTGATGCTTCGAGGCGAAGAAGAGACTGACATGACATGATTGACCAGCGCCCGGCGTTTTCACTCGGGTTTGCCCTGCGCCAACAGCTTGCGAAACTCAGGTGTCCAAGTCGAGGCTGCGGTATGCATAGGCTGCGACATTGGAGAACCAATCCCACCCCTTGCCCAGCTAGGCTATCGGCAAAGGCATAAGAACATTATGGCTCGTCCTCGGCGTCTATATGAACAAGATTGGTATGTATACCCGGAAATCACGTTGCGACATGTCAGCTAATGCGGTACCGTAGCTTTAACCCGAGATGTCCGAGTGTGGAAAAGAAAAAAATACACGTGGGTTGTTTTTTTTTGGTATTCAATGGCCGGTGATTCCTTTGCCGTGATCGATTAAAGTTGACTAGCGTTGGTATGATAGAAACAGCGGATGATCATCGACACGCAAGGCTAGGACAGCCAACTTTCGAAACAGGTTCATCACCGTTACCTCCGCTTCTAGCTGTCAATCCGTGTGTCGCGTATTAAAGCATCCTAGTGTAACAATTTGGCCCTGAAAAGCAGGGCAGAAATCAAGGGGGAATCGTGCCATCACGAACAACTCCGCAACGCCGAGGTCCCGATCCTTTTTGGGAGATCTACTCATTGTTTGGGCCCCTAGCGTTGCTTTGGGCTACCAAAGAGATCGGGGAAATGCTCCTTGGCGTACTGCTCACAAGCCTGTAATGAATCGGGTTAGTAACCGCAACTGAAGCAACCCGTAGGAATCACTGACCTTTGCAGGCTTGCCAACTTTTGCTCCGATGGCCTTCCACTTATTGTTCTCATACTCCTTAATTGCATTGGCCAGAGCTTGGCTCTCGTCCTCAGCAAACTCAGCGTAGTGCATATCCTATTTTCGTAAGTTGGAGTCTTGGCAGAGAATTTGACAAATCTCACATACCTTGTACCAATGCTTTTTAACACTACCCTCAGTACGAGTCGGGAAAGTCTACAGAGTCGATTAATTATTTTTCACACTGCAACAACATGGAAGGAACGAACCTTTGCGATTTCCGCCCAGCTACTTCCAGCATCACGCATCTGCTTGAGTCTCAATTCCTCAGCTGGCGTCCAGGGGGTATTTGTACGACTCTTCTTAACTGGCGGCGGTTGAGAGGGCGTGTCCCCATTCTCGGAACCCGGGGTGGGAGCTGGGACAGGCGTTTGCTGGGCAACTGATGGAGCAGGAATAGGGGTAGACGCGGTAGCAGGTGTGGTAGGAATAGCGGCCGAAGTCGCAGGCGTAGCAACAACAGCAGGAGCTGGTGTCGGGGTGCCTGTATGCGTCTGCGCCTGGTGAGGTTGCTGAGCCGCTCCCTGGTGACTACCAGGTGCAGGTCTCTTGCGGCCCCGAGAAGCAGGCTGAGCCGGGGCTTGGGTAGGGGTAGACTGCTGCTGGGCGGGTGCATTGGCAGGAGCCGAAAGATTAATAGGTGGCGGGACAGGCGTCGTGTGGTGCTGCTGGTGATGCTGGGGCTGCGATTGATGTTGGCTGTGCTGCGGCTGATGCTGTCCATGCTGTGTATGTGATTGGTGAGCCTGGTGCGTCTGGTGAGGCTGATGTTGACCATGAGGCTGTTGCTGATGATGCTGCTGCTGGCCATGTTGCTGGTGAGTCTGGGCAGCGGGATTCTGGCCTGGCGCGGGGTAACCAGTAAATTCGTTACGGCGTGACATGTCAGGCTGATACGCATGAGTCGAGCTATATTACAGTGACCTGTTAGTACAATAGACCCGGCATCCCTCCCTGGGACAGTGCCACAGGGATTACATGGTGATAGAATATCAACATAACTGGAGGACACGAGGAGACATATAGAAACTGTCGAAATCATGAGGATTTCATAGTCAAGTCGCGGCCTTCCGGTCACTTAGCTGCGAGGTGCTGCCAGATATTAAGGACCATGTACACAGGCGCATTTCGCAAGGCATATGATATGCCTTGAGATGTACATGTAAAGATAGACGCGCATCTGAGATGCACGCGGCGTCATATGGTGGGTGAACAACAAGACCTTCCAACAGAAACCGGGGTATAAGGCGAACGCAAATACAGGGTAGTTTGTAGCTGTAGCATGGAGAGCAATATGCTTGAGATACAGCTGAGGGAGGCAGCAGATAGATGTTGCGCTGGACTTGGTACTTGGAAACATATGACGTTGTTGTGCATGCAAGTCTTCATGAGAAGAGAAAAAGGGAATGGTCGGTACTTACTGCATGTCGTTGGGATGCTGGGTGGAAGTATAGATGTACTCCGGCACAGGGCCGACCTGCCACTGCTGCATGATCTGTGACAGGCAAACTAGTGTCAGTTAAGACTTCAAACTAATCTTATATCCAAGTATATAGTATACCAAAGAATCCTAGTTTATCATGGCGGGTGAAACATGGGGAAATTGATACGACACGAAGGTAGATACACTCTGGCATGTAGACATATACAAAAGCAGACAGAATTATAAAAATAAAATAAAAAATGAATACAAATACAAGTTGCTAGAGGGTATAATCATGAAGGAAAAAAAAAATAAAGTATAGGATAGATGAAAGAGGTATGACAAGTGAGTCGAGCGCAGCATTACTGGGATGAGGTACTATCCTTTCCCTCAAACTCAACTAAAAACAGAAGCGAATATGGAATGAACAGGTATAGGCATGCGGGTGTTGCTTTGTGACGATTGAGGCGATGAATGGTGTGCTGAAGAAGGCTTTGTGTACATGACGGCGGTGGTCAAGACATGCTTGATACACGAATACCCTTGTGAAGGCCTTGTTTGCAGGCGAATTGGTGAGGTATATGGTGGTGGGTGACGATTGGAGGTGAACTGGGTACTTGGTAGCGTTGTTTGTGACCGGCGGATGGCGGATGCACACTCGACGCGGTAAACAACGCGTCAAGCCAGAATCGACTTGACGCCCCGTATAATAGAGAACAATGGGATTTTAGGGAGCGGATGAATTAACAATAAGAAATGTCGCATTAACTTACGGGCAATATCCGAATAAAGCTCGATGAATGAAGAGAAGATAAAAGTATAACGTGTTACTATGCAGAAGTAACGCGTTGACGTCGAGACAAAAAAAATTGCCAAGCAAGCTGTGCAGGCAAGCAGAGCGCGTCACGGGGCTGATCGCGCGAGGCCAGCGAGGAGGAGGATAAAGCTGGACGTCGGAGTACCCACGACCGCAGGTAGCTCGTACAGATTATTGCGTATTGGATGTTTGTCTGTAAACTCCCTAAAACAAGATGGTTAGAGTCTAGATGTAGGCATGTCGGCATGTATGTGTGTATGTATGTACAAACCTACAACATTGATTAGGAAAAGGTAATGTTATAGGTACACTGTAGCTTTGTACAGGAAGTGGAAGTCAGGGTATAGGGTGGGTACGTAGGTGGTCTGCTAGTTGTTGGTTGGTTGGCAGGTTAAGGTACCTTGCCCGAGGGACGTTGTGCAAGAGTGTGCGGAAGTGCAGGCTGTGTAGTACTGTTGGTACCGCTGTTGGTACCGCTGTTGGTACGCTCTCGACTCCTCAAAAGGTCAAAAGCATTTGGGTGTACACGACGCAAGGAATGTAAAGGGAAATAGATGGGTACCAGAGGAATTGGGTTGAGCATGATGCTGCTGCACCGTACTGGTTGCTGGTTGCAGCAGTAGTAGCAGGTAAAAGTGGAAGTAGGAGGAGAGTTGAGAGTAGGTACAGATACAGCGTGACCTGCTTAGCGCAAAAAAGGGAAAGGTAGAGGGAGATATGTCACTACAGTACAACTTACCTTAAGCATCAAACAGGTATGGAATGGAATTTGTCGAGACACAAGAGGGAGACTTTGGAAGTGTGTATTGCGCGTGTGGGTGCATGCAAAGTAGATCGAGGTAGCCCCTCGAGTGAAAAAGGGAGACAATGATGTGGACAAGTAGACAAGGAAAAAGTACCACGGGGGGTGGCCGGGTAGGATAGAGAGGTGATTATGAGCGGAGAAAAAACAAGGGCAGGGTGTTGGGAGTGTAGTAAAAAAAATTTATTAATTAGAAAATGGGCGAAGTGGATGTGGGGCCATGGATTGCGGAAATTTTTCGCTCCCCAAGTCCATGCAATGTAGAAGTGGGGTCGCAAATAGCAGAAAAGGGACAAGGAGAGACAAAAAAGTGACTTGAAAGAAACAGATATTGTCACTCACCACTTGTCACTTTACTCGCAAAGCAGACCAGGAGGCGAGAGGAGGTCTGACACCCCGACCAACTCGGCTCTGGATGAGGAGCGCGCCCCCTGTTTTGTTCTGTTCCGTTTGTTTGAGCTTGTGTCTTGGCGTTTACCGTGCTGCGAGCCGTTCGTCAGCGACCAAGCCTGGCGTATACTGTACTCGTAATCGGAGAGGGCTTTGGGGAGTACTGCCGGGTGGGGGCGGTCAATCGAAAGTACTACGACGTATGCTGGATGAGGCGACAAGCAATCCTGGAATGCGGTAGCGGAAAAGAAAAGGTCACGCGTACAATTGGGTACGCAAGAAACGCTAAGGGAGTACGAGCTGAAAGAATTATTCAGAGGTACTGCCGCTGTATTTATTAACTGGGAACAATGCCTGCAGAAATTGGTAAGCCACGTGAGACGACGCCACCACTTATTAGTGTAATGACTTGGCGTCATTTATATGGGGAAAGCAAACATCGGATGTGAAAGGAAAGGCAAAGAGTTGCTACTCTGATCAGCTCATGTTATTGAAGAGATGAAATTGAGCATCGTAAGACTGACAAGCCAACCAACCTCTCAGGCTGATCGCCGGGCTAGGATCTATAGTCATTGGCTGAAAAGAATGATGCTATTCAGTGGCTACTCTCGCCGTAGTGGGAAGACTAGAGCGTTGAATTAGGGCGAGCACGGAGGCACTATCGCTTAGCTAGGGGGTCAAGTACAGCATACTCGTAGTACGTATTATGTGAGCTATCGGATGGCCAGGCTCTTCAGTGATTGGGCAGTTTGGGGATGGTGTCATGTTAAGGGTTTCAATAGGGAACTTAGGTATCTAGGTACTGCTGTATTAGAGGTCAATGTTCACTAAAACTTGACGTCCCAGTATCTAGGAGACAATATGGTGTGTAGGTACAAGTACTCGATATTCTCAAGGCTGGTGGCAGACGAGGTAAATGAAACTTTTGATATTTCCAGGCGTATTGGAGGCACATGTGAAGGCTTGCTTTCATCTTTATATCCCACTAGTTGCTTATCCAACCAGATGATTAATGAGATGAGCTGAAATGGTTGGATGCCTGATCGATTAAAAAGGCCGTGTTCTAAGCTTTGGTCAAGGTCATGCGCAATTTAAGTTACTAAACCCTGCTAAACTTTATGCGGTGCAAGGAACTAAACCGGGCACCTCACTCCGGTACTCCGTCTTCAAGGACGTAAATATTCTGTGCAGAGTAGGCGGGTTGATGGAATGGCCGTTTGTAGATGTGTATTACTTGATTTAACTGGAATTCAACGCTTATGGACGTAGGTACGCGCACTTCAGGTAAACATTGCGGATGTAGCGCTTTTTCCCATACTTACCTTCAAGTTTGGTGAGACGTCTGATTTGCCTGGCGTTAATTTGAAGATGTTTAATGCGGTCGGAATACAATCCTAGACTTAACCAAGCAAGTACCTACACTTACAACTACCCGGATGCGTTTTAGAGTTGGAATGGAGATGGTCGCACCAAAGGTATTACAAGAGAAAGTAGAACCTATTAGCCGAACCTGTTGGCTGAAGGTTTGTACATGGAAGCAGGTGTGGTTTACGTATGTATTTGGCCCAAGTTTGGAGAAAGGTGAGGAGGAAAGAGAGAAGACGCATGAAAAGCGTATGGAGTGGGCGGTACAGCATACATACGCGGCAGCAACTTCGTTACAAGTATCTCCCAATCCAGTTGCTCTACTGTAATGCATCAGCCGTTTCTGAGTGGTTCGTTAAGAGAACACAACCCCGTCTTTGGAACCATAACCTGCAATTTTGCCTGGCTGAGGTTCATACATATGTAGAAGTATTGGACTGATTTAACGGGCACAGTGTCATAGCAGGTTCATTCCCAAAATAGACCTTGCACAGAAGTACCAACATATGTAGATTCTCACCATACATCATATACTTCGATTGAAGAATGTAGGTACTAAGACATCTAAGAAGATCTAGGTATTGTGAGCAACTTGAGTACCTCCTCCAAGATTACTTAAAGTGATAATGAGCGTTTAGATACTATTGATATTATTTCTACTACTGAGTGTAGGTTTTGGCAAGTGCTAACATGGCAGAATAACGGCGACTGCCAAGATGGTTTTCAAAGGGGTACATTACATATACTTTCATACATTGTATGCCCGGAGGTAGTGGCAGGCTTGTACCAAGACTCCAACTATGTATGATACCGGTACTCGCACCCAGGACCTAAATGTAGGTATTGCTACTTCTCCCCGCAAAGATCGAGCCTTCACGATACTTAATCTGCTTGGTCCCGCAGGTACCTATAAGATCCTTCATTGTTAACGGGTGGGCATGCATCGTGAAGTGCTACATAGTACCTACATACGTGTATGTATGTTACCACGATCTTACATGAGGAAGGTACCGTATATGTAGTAGGGCATGTGGTATTTATTAGACAAATCCCGGTGCCCAGCCCTACACGATGATTATCCCTATCGCCGTCACGTAGTTTATGCTCTATCTCGAAGAAGCGCACCACGAACAAGGGGTCATCTGTCAAATACATGTAGTCGGTCTAGATATACACGATATGGACCAACGGTCTTCTACCAACCAACCTATACTCTCTCCAACATACTCACGAAAAGTGGCGTGTTAGAATGAAGAGTCATCTCACCATAACCCAAAGCCGCCATATATGACCGAGGAGAAAAAACCGTACGGATGAGACTCGTACATGTGCCCCCTTTTGCAACATATCGGGGTTCTACCGGTTTGGCTCTGTCGCGGCTGGGGACCTTTCTTGCCACCAGTTCAGTCGCGACTCTGAAACCGTAATACTAGTCATACAACTGACCCTCGAGATCGTATGTTCGCATTGCACAACAGCCCTTAATGACCACCAGGAAGGCTGGCGCGCTATTGTCCATATGCTTTTGAGGACTGAAAGATTTGAGAGTAGCCGGTTTGTAAGCTAGGCTAGGCTAGGCTAAACAACTTGAGATGCATAGTTAACTGTGGTGCGAGTGGTGGTGTGCTAAGTAATCTGTAAGTAGGCTCCTATATATCAGGTGGTATGTCTTCCAGCCAGATGGAAACAAACGAACATCCTACGCAACGTTCGCCAGGCTGACTGTGATTTTGCTAGATCAGACTGTGCACGTTGCCGCTCCAGAAATTAACATGCAGGCATCCATCTGAAACTTTAATTTATCAACGTGTGGCAGGAAGCACCGACGTTCCATACCACACCCTAAGCCACCCCGAGATCTCAACTCAAATGTGAAGATGGGAGAACGACAGGGTACGACCGGGAACCGGCACGAAGGCGGCACTTTTACAGCATACTACAGGAAGGACTGTGCTTGCGCTAGACATCTTGCATTTCGTACGCTTAGGTAGGGGTCGTTGGTCTCAACGTTGCCTGTCCTATGCCATCCTAGTCTGTTACGAAGGACCTTAACCTTAAGTTTGATCTATGGCTGACAATATATTACTTCTAAGATGTTGCCAGAGCGATCCGGGATCTAAATGTATTAGAACTCCCCATAGTACGGGTGAATATTCTCGTGGATATTATTTGTCCAGTCACGGTGTAGTCGGTTCGGGTGTGCTTCTGATCACGATGGATTAGTCATAGTACGGATCAATTGTCCTAACGCGGCTTTTTACCGTCCCTTAACATCCTAAACACCGTTGAAATGCTTAACCATCCTTGTCCGAGCCTTGGCCTTTTTTCTGTTCCCATTCTGAAAAAGATTTTACGCCACCAGCTCGATAACACCACCAGCCTCTGTAACCTTGCGCTCAGCTAGCTTGCTGACATATCTGGCCCGGACAACAAAAGGGAACTCGGGCAAGCGTCCCTTGCCTAGCAGCTTGGAGTATCCGAGGTTTAAAAGGTCGATGACGGGGGCGGTGTCTTTCGCTTGGCCAGAAACATATCTCTCGCGCACATCCTCGGGCAAGAGGGACGCAAGCTAGGTTCATTTGGCGTCAGTCCAATTCGTAACGAGTCGTAATGGCAGACCGGGAATTTACCTTATCTAAGTTGATGATGGGGTTCCATTGTTGGTTTTTTAGCAGGTGGAAGTGCCGCATACCGACCTTTCCAAAGTAACCAGGATGGTACTTGTCGATGTTTGTACGGTGGTGGTGCTATTCGAGGCGAAAAATGTCAGTCGTGACTACCAAGATAACTCCCGTCCTCCACTTCCAATCGAAGATTGGATGTGCTGAAATCAAATTGTTCACTTACCTGACCACCGGCCATACCACGACCACCAGGATGCTTTCTGTGCTTTCCAACGCGACCGTGTCCAGCGCTGACGTGGCCACGGTGCTTCCGTGTCTTGCTGAATCGGGTAGGCATCTCGATAGCGTTAATGTGAGGATATCGTAATGTCCGAATCGGCGGATGTCGATGGTTTATAGAATGTGCTCTGACGAGTACCGGTAGTGGGTTGAGAGGGCCGGCTAATCTAAGGCTAATCTCAGGTGACCTTAGACTTGCGTACTAGGTACCTCAAAGGAGTATGTTAGAGTTACCGTGTAGATACAGATCGAGGTACAGATCTACAGTCTGTACAGATGTACTCAGTACTAAAATAAGATAAGGCCCTGTACCTGATTGCGCATGTAGCGAGATAAAGGTCAAAGCCACATAAATGCTGCTAACAAGCCACGGTGTAAGTAGGCTTTAGCGCCACATACCCCTCACCTGCTCCTCATCAACGCTCTAACCATATCCGGAATGGATGGGTAAGGCACATATAAGGTATCTAAGTATCTGTGTACTCAGACGCCGTCCGATACAAAGAACTCCACAAGACAAGGATCACTAGCACTTGTAGCCCCCAGTTTCAGCAAACACGCGCCCGGAAGCATGATGTTTGAAACGACCCGATTTTCGGGACATGCCGACCCGATGTCTTGGCCTTCTGGCCCTTATTTCTTGAACTTTGCGACATCTGTGCATCCATACCTTTTCGGCATCGTAAGAAACTGATTGCGAAGAGAGAGCCATAACTGGAAGAGAGTAACTTCCGCTATCATACCTGCCAATACAGCTCGGCGTCATCCATGCCGTATACATCTTATGTGGGTAGGTAATATGCATACAACCCTACAGATCCTGGGTTCAGGGCGGCAACTTCGTTATATTCGTAGATTTACACCATACCTTCAGAAGTCACACACTCGTGCCTGCCAACCTGCCAACTCCGTTACTACGAGGTTACTAACCTGATAATAAGCGCTTATGTGAAGTGGTTAGTATTATGCAATAGCATGGTCGAGTAGACGAGAACTTTCCTAGGAGTCTGACGTTCTCTAGCAACCTTGACTCGAAAAGCTGATCTTGGTATGTTTTGTATACATTATCCAGAACAGATGTTAGAGTAAGATTCAACTCCGCAGGACGCTGGTTACCCATTTTTGCTGAAGTTACCTAACCTAGCATCTGCAGCGTACAGAATCGGGTATGCAGTGCTCAAAAGTTTAAGGTATCGACATGGTGAGACTGGTGCAGTCGCAGATCAGTCGGAATGTGTTTGACCGTCGCACCACTTTATAGACCACCCCCGGGCGAGAAGTGAGGTGGGGGCTCGAGTTTCCTGGCGGCTTGTGCTTTTCTATAGATGCAAAACTCAAACAATTCGAAGATACATAGGTGGAGAGCAGAGACAACATACGTGCAGGGACCTGGGTGGTTGGTTGGCTCTAGCCATCTAATGATCTCCCTCGCTCTTATGTATGTATGTCACGGGATACATACTGACCTGCCCATCAACCTGGTAGGCATGCTTGTCAGCCCCGTATGGTTACATGCGGCGCATCTTATTCTTTCTTGTGTAGGGCTCTCATTCAGTAATTTGACAAGAGTTTCTGGCCCAACTCGCAGTTAGAGACACATACCTATGTGGCAATGCAGTAAACACAATAACTGGCCTCATTAATTAGCAACAAACGTGAAGGCTAGCCACTTACCCTGAAATTACAGGATTGGTAGGTCACAAGTAGTCCTTTATAGTATGGTACAAGCATGCTCGGCCAATATAATATTTCGCGCGCGTTAGGAGTAGCAAGGAAGTAAATGATTTGACTTGACGCCTAGAGGTGTTCGGGCTCGCCAAACTGACCAAGGCAAGTGGCAGTAATAGTGGCTCCAAGTTTGTAATTACCATACTGCGATGATATCCTATCTGAGTACACGAACTGTCGTAGCCAGACCAAGAATCAGACTGCTAGCCCTATAGCTCCGCAGATACACGTGGTCAACGTGGTGCATAGTGTTAACATCCGCCGGAGTTCACCACAACATATCGCTCTCAGGGCCGCGGAGTTCAGACGGCTAATCAAGAATCATCCCAACTACCATGAACCCCGCTGCGAAGTGAACCGTGATTGCCACCCATCACCCTGAGCAAGGCAACATATGGCGAAATCATTAGACCATCGTGCTTAGACTATCACAGCCTATGCCTTTGTTCGCACGCATGAAAGCTCAAGACTTTCGATTACGTGTCGTAGTTGATAGCGTGAGACGGTATGACGGGATCCTAGCAATGATCATATTGTATTCCTGTGCGAGAATCGGAACTGGGAACATATCTCGGTGTAGCGAAAGTGACGTATCATAGCTTCAGGAACGAGATGTCGATGTGGCAATGTGGGCACTCGGATCTTCGATATGATCTTTGCCTTGTGCAAGAACATGGTCGATGTCATGGCCGGTCAGGAACCGGATGCGACCCCCATAACTTGATCCTAGGAACCTCGTTATAAAACACAGCGTTAAAATATTGATATGCTTTGCAGCAGACGAGCACTACCTTCTCGAGCCCGAACGAGCCGTTAGCAGAGGATTAAGAAGAGTTACGGCTGCTAAGTAAGCGAGTAAGTAATATCAAGATCTGATTGACCATGACTTACGGCTGTACATAGTATTCGTATCTGGTGCAACGCATGAAGACGTAACGGTTCGAAAGTTGGCCTACCGTTCAAAAGCAGAGAAAGGTTAGACCAGAAGGTGCATTAGTGTCGTCCCAGGTGTTCATTGTGTGTCTCGTGCGTCTCTTGGCTTGCAGAAGCGCTGCTACAGATGTTTCGGCAACATGAACGGATTGTAACCCAGGCCCTGCAAGTAATAGCACAGAACAAACTCCAGAGCCACGGTTGAAGGCCAAAAAGAGCGCCCTGCAGGGCTCTCGTTCGTCCTGAATCGATAACGGGCCCAGGGACCCCACGGATGCCGCCACATGCATCAAACCGGCCGTCTCCGAACATTTATAGTTCTCACTGTTGTTGGCATACCTACCTCCTACCTTCTCAGTAACCTACCGGTAACCTAACCTAGTGGGTTTCGGAGACGCCGACCGTTGTATATCCGGACTGCAATATGCGAGGTCAACAACGCATATCCCGCTAACCTAACCACTGACCCAAACAAGCCTTACATATTTCTTTTTTTTTCTCGGTTGCTAGGAAAAGCCGATGACACACGCATGCTTGGATAAGCTGGCACTATCTTGAGCACACCGAATGAACATCGTTTAGGCAGCAGGGGTTTGGTGTAAATCACCTGGTAAGTTACACAAGGGCTGAAGACGGCAAGTAGGTATAGCATACGAGTAGGTAGGCATGACTCTGGCGTGGTACTCACCTTGCTGACGAGGTTTATATGCGGGTACGAATGCTTTTATGGCGCTTTAGCTACCTAGGTAGGTACACGTGCCTATGCTGACTTATCAGATCAAACCTGTTTACATTAAGTACTTATCTATACGCCAATATAAATTGCTAAGAGTATATAACTGCCTCGAAGACGATAACAGAACCGGACCCTTGTTAATAATAGGCCACATATGTATATAACGTCCGCTGTCGGGACCAATCTAAGTGAAGTGCAATTGGCGCTAGAAGAAACCGCACTCATTTATCCTTCAATCAAAAATTATTATTATACCTCGTATTTGGCCCAGATACTATAATTGAACTGGAAGGGGAAAGGGCAAAATATGTAAAGGGTTGGCACCTACATAGTCTACTGTACAAACACTGCTGATAAGAGAGGCTCAAGAAGGGCCCCCGCTGAAGAGCCGCTGACAGGAGTGGAGAACGAGGGGCTACTAAGAGAGCATTCTAAGACTTGTCAGGGGCGCGTCAGGGGTTTGGACAGATTGGAGCAGACTCGAGGCCCAATGGTAACCCCGGTCGTCTGAATAAGCGCATCTCTGTAACACGTTGAAGCACCGCCCACACAAAACCTGCCCAACGTCAGATGTCAAACTCAGACCTCATCCTCGTCCTCAATACAAAACAAACGACGACCCGCCCGATACCTCTGCGTCTACCCGTCGACTCTCGCTAACAGAAGTATATCGCGTGTCTCTCATGCATTACCACGCGTATTGAAATGGTAGCAGAAGAACATTGCTAAACATGCTAAGAGGTAACTTGTAGCGGTTGTCGAGCAATCCTCCAAACGAGAACAAACGACAATATACTACACTGAATGTACTTTTTCGTGTGAGCGAGCACAGAGTATGCATGCAACAAGTCTGCCTAGATCTCGACGGCCCAGAAAAAATGGACGACGAGACGGTAAGAGTAGGCGCTCTCTCTCGGGTTTTACACGACCATCTTGCTCACCGCTGTGGATGGAGTGCCCACTTGGCGAAACACGGTAGGGCCAGGAGTTTGCCGCGCATCGGACAAAACGGGGAAACTAGAGCGCTTGTATCCTGGGCCCTCGATGACGTTTCAATGTCTGCCATACTGGGCAGGCCTGTCTCGCTTCGAGTGCGGTTTCACTGCTTGCTTGCATGTTCCCTTTGTCGATGAAATGTTGTGTCATTGAAGCTCAAGCAAGCAAGCAGGCTAGAGAATTACATGCGATGCGATGCGATGCGATGCGATGCGCAAAGCTCCTTGGGGTAGTTTACAGAATTATACCCGGCCGATGCTACCTAACCACAGTCGCAAGGCTACGCTTACACAGGCTCTGTTGATCAGATAGGTTCCCGGTCATGATCGTGACGAGCCTGGGGTCGTGGATACCTATTTTGAAAATCTCGTCTCATGCCCTGATTCATCACGGAAAGGGAAGAACAGACCCTTGCCTACCACATACTGCATACCGTATTGAGCACTTCGCAGAAGTTCCCACCCAGCTTGTCCCTCTTCTTGACCGGGCCCTACCGTTTTGCATCGACGGAGTCGATTAGGGACATGGCAGATCATGTCAAGGACGTGCTTCTGATCCTGTCACATCCACCCCATATTACCAGGGTCAACAACAAGTGTGGTAGCAGGGCTCAAGGCCGCATGAAGCGTAGGGACCCAGACCCCAGCACCTCAACCCTTGTTTTTGGACGAGTCGACGTTCCGGTTCTGTTGAGGCGTCAGTTAAGCATTAGAAAGCATTATCGTTATTATCCGCCTTGCTCCCCTTCTTTCTTAATGTTCTCTTGTTTCTGTTATTTCTTTTCTTTGCCATCTACATACATTCTGTAGTGCATCGATCACGACGTTGTTGCGTGCCGCCTCCTTTCTTTTTTCCTTTCTTCGCAGCTAGCGACCACTTTCTTTCATTGTCCAACTGGCTTGGCTGCTTACACTCATTTGAACTACTTCAGATCCCCGTCTTCAGTGTAATTTTCGTGGCCCACGGTTATGTGCTCAGTCATTCTCGGTTCTGGTCTATCTCTGACTCGCCTCCCGTTTCACCACTTCAGGTTCCCTCGCACAGTCTGATAGGTGGTGCGTCCATCCAAAGCAACTACTAGGAAGTGGCATAGCCAGATCGAAAACGCCCAGAGACAAAACGCGGTCTCCTACTTAGATACACTATTTTCAACCATTCGATTCTTGAAGCAGCACGGTCTGCCAGTTTTACCCAATATCCTTTTATTCCCATTTCGATTCGTAGGCTGCACGTCTTCATTCGTCTGTTCAGATCAGATAAACCAAGGAGTATCTTCAAGTATCATAAGATGGCTCCACCTATTCAGTTGAATACGCATGGGAGTGTTCCTTACACTCCAACGAGCGATGCGCTCGACCGTCATGAGTTCGGCATCTCGAAGAGCCGAAAGTTGGCATCCACCGGAGGAGGACGAGCATGGAGTGAGGACGAGGTAAGTAGAAGAACACCAAGTCGGATGACACCTTGTGGTCCTTCTGGGAGAAGGGAGGACAGAAGACGGCGAATTGATGTTTCTCGGAGAATACTAACTGAACGGGACGGAACAGGAAGTGTATTTACTTCAAACGCGCCTTCAAAAAATGCCGTACAAACATATTGCGGCACATCTGAAAAAGACGGAGCTGGCCTGTCGACTCCACTACCACCAGTTGAGTCACGGAAGCAATCGCCGCAAGCGCACGACTTCTGTGTCTTCGGGCTCCTCGTCTGGACTTTCCCCCGTGTTACCGGCCATCAACCCTTCATCTATGCAGGAGGCTTCTTCTCGAGATGTCACGCCTCCCGGGAGTGCCGGCAGCCACGAGCCCAGCTCACCTGACTACCAAACCCCAGTCCAACTCCCGAGGATAATGTCTGGTACTAACATCTCACCACGCCTACCGACCATTCTACCCAAGCCGGCTTCCATGACACTTTCGACGAATCTGGCCTCGCCTGCTTTGAATTTCCCAACGCCTATGCCGGACAGTGCCCACTCTCTCGGCCCGTCTCCTTTCCCCCAGCCGTCGCCTGCGGGACAAACGCCGAGCCTCCGACTGGACTGTACTTTGCCTCCGCCGTCGGCCCAAGTTGACCTGCCTCGTCTTCAGGCCATATACGCTGCGCACCGTTCATCTTTCTGGGGTGCAATCGCGGTCGAATACGGCTCGGGTGTGAGCCCGATTGTCTTGGAACAGGCATGGAAGGCAAACATGTTCTCGGGCGGAAGCCAAACCCCGATCACTCCAGCGCCCAGCCCACACGATCGAGAGAGTCTGTACGACAAGACGCGCATTAGCGCTATCCTGGGCATCGACACCCATCCACGAAGCCCCAAGGAGAGGGACCTTGCCAGGCGCTCGGCTGAGGAACGAAGTGTTACTGCGGCCTCGGCAGCGTAGAGTGGGACACGTGGAGATCGAGGTTGCAGCTTAGCGGTAGGATGGGAAGTTCGTTGACAGCTGTCGTTTCGAGTTGGCGTGCTGGCTGCTTGTGATTAGGGTACGAAGAGAGTTTGCGGCTGAAAAAGGTAGTGTTAACGCCTTTTACGGTTGGCATTTCATGATGTTGCAAGGTGCAGACGCAAGTACGCTGACAGGCCTTTGCCACCATTCACTTCTTCTATCCCTTGCCTTAAGGGACCACAGTTTGGGATTGTTGCACGGAATCTTACCTTAACCCCTTTAACTCCCTTTCCCATTCTTGCCATGGAAAACAGAACTGGTCTGTTTCTGGCGCTTTCTTCTTCCACATCTTCTTATTTCTTACGTTTTTATTCCTTTTTTTTTCTCTCAAAAGTTTCTCTTCGTACTTGGTGTCTGTTAGTTCAATCTGTTGCCTCCAGCAAGCCACTGGTTTAGTTCTATGACGACTTTAAGCGTCGGACAAATTTCAACTAGGCGGACAAGCATACAGGCAGACAGGCAGACAGACAAAACAAACAGTACTACTTCTTTGGCCCTTCCCTAGCGTACAATGGTTAAGACCTTCTGGTACCACGAATGAACAGAATTTCGTACAGGGTCACGGAGTTTGGTGAGGATTGGGTGAGAAATAGCCGGGTCTGGATGCATGACAGGACGGGACTGGGCGGGACTGGTTGGGACGGCGCGGGGACATTACGGGCGTCTATCTATGTTCTCCGTCTCCCAATATCATATTAGTGGAACGAATGATGTGATGAGAACTGAAATGAAACGAAGTAAGAAACATGACGGATGGACGGTTCTGATGACTGATCGACTGTTCATGGATGGATGGGACGGCGTATGGGGTACTGTACACTATGAGTTAATGAGTTTGTTTGCGCTTGAATGCATTTCGGTTGGTTCTTTCTTTTAACACGATGGATTTGAAGTGCTTTTGTTTGACGCGGGATGACGAGGTCTGGTTGCCTTGCCAATATAGCAGCAACCATTCAGTATTACCGTTCTATCGAAGCCGGGACAGATAAGCTACTTGAGCCCAAAAAAAAAAAAGCTGTCGTCTGTCAAATGGGTTGTTGTCATTGTATTGGAACGGAAGGGTTCCGCTGCTGCAATGCGCACCTGTGCCGTCTCATCCGAACCGTAGCTTCACAACAGTCAAGCCTGACCCTAAAAGGGACTTGAACCCTTGAGTCGCAACAAATAAGGTGTGATATGCGGTATAGTATTGCTGTACCTACATGAAATATATTGTCACATCTTCATCAATCCAGAACGTACATCTGTACCTGTAGGTATTAAATTGTGGTGTCTCGTGATCAAGGCTGACGGCATGTGTAGGTATGACACGCAATGAGGGTCCAAATCTGGAGAGGCTTCAGAACCATAGGCGTGGCTGGACAGGGAATGGCAAGATGAAAATAGAACTTGCATTGCTTCCTTTCCCCATTCTCGGCCCCGTGACCAATGATATGGAAAGATGGCTGCATGTTTTATATAGGATTTACAAAGTAGGTAAGCCTGTCTGACATCGAGGTTTTCGGATATCCATTCCTGTGGCTCCGTTACGTGCCAGTCCTTGGGTCATGTGCTTCCCCTGTCTACCAACAGAGATGAAGGAAACATTTCTGAACCACATGTCTGTTCGAAGGCTGAGGGCGACGACCCTGCAGTAATGGTAGGTAGCGTACTAGAACCAACTTGGCAAAACACACCTACAGATGTACAGCTGTCGAGTAGAGTTTGGGTTGGAGTGCTGCCAAGAAAGACAGAGAAGACACCTCCAAATCTTTACAGATCTGTATTGCCTTTGGAGATTTTTGAAGGGACTTTTCGCCTGCGCGAACTGTCTTCTCTTTTCATTGGTTTTTTATTATCGTTGGGATGAGCAGAACTAATAACTATGGACTGTCCACGCCATATCTATTGCCTGTCTAATTCTCGTTATACCCAGGTACATTTTGTATGCGAAAAGAGAAGGGCTAGCCGAACGATAGCAACAGTTTCTGCACCCAAAGAACGCGTTCCAGTATCAGCAGCCAGAAGGATCAAATCCCCTGCTAACCCAATTAGTCCTATTTGACACATACCTATGCATGTATGCTGTACAAATTAGGTATGCGTACTGACCTACAATAGGTTGACCTTGTAAATTCCTCCCGCTCATTACTGCATCGGACTAGACCTTATACAGTCAAGACGATCTTCCTCCCCCAGATCTCAGGCGGTGTCCGCCCCGGAAACTCACGAGTAGCTGCCCCATTTCTGCCCCAGGTCAGACCGCTATGGCGGAGAGGAGCCTATGTACAGCACCTAACGCAGTCCCCTGACCCGTCGGGTTTCCCATTACTGAAATTTCCTGCGCCCCCGGCGAGATATCACAATAACCAGGTTGACTTCCATGAGAAAGTGATGAAAGAGCGAGCTTATCTGCTACCTAGGACAGCCCAGCTGGGTACTATGTAAGGCAGGTAGAATGTTTGCTTGTAAAGTGGCTCACCCGTACAGGAATTCTAGGGTGAGAAACCCGAAAGAAAAACTACGTGTCATGCATGCGTAAGGCTAAGCTCACGGGGAGAACAGCGAGTGCATGTCGGCTTGCTGCATCTCCGTGGATACGGACCAGGTCAATCTGGGGTACTTCTGAGAAGCATCTGAGGGAGGGGGAGGACGCCGGCTCATTGGGTCTGGCGGGCATGTGCTCCTCATCAGCGTTGCGAGGTTACAGGTTGGTATGGTCGGTCAGGGGCTGCTTGGGGATGGGGACCGTGGATGGTCTAGCCCAAGAGCTCGTACATACCTAGGTTAGGTATAGCTTTATAGGTATATACTGTGCCTACTCAGCAAGCATGAGAAGGCAAAATTTATCCTGCCCTATCCCTTAAACTACATACCGTGGCCTAGTCTTTCGCTCACTCACTTGGCGAATCCTGGCCCTGGCCCTGCATGAGGGACTTGACAAGGATTCTCCAGGAATATACCTGTGTCCCTCTGCATCACGTATCCTTCCATTCCCCGTTCCACCGATTTCTGTGGCCTGACTTCAATATCTACGCCTTGTTGTTGGTCGGTCCATAGCCAGGGAATCTCCTTCTCATCTTAGCTATTGCGGATCAACACGGTGCGCTGCCTTTGTATCTTCCTACCAGTATCTCTGCTAGAGTTACGGGATTTGGCCGTAATCTGTAGGCGAGTTCGAATTGGGCTGCTGAGCTTTACTCGGGCTATAACTGGCGAGGTACGGGGATATTCGAGATCTATGTATCATGATTATATGTATTCCGAATTTTTTTATATAAAAAAATGTGCCCTGACTGGAATACTAACTTTCCGGCTATTAGTCAGTCCCTTCAGGGCCTCCGCAACATATTCTCCCATTACACCTCCTACTAGTGTTTTCGACGTATCTGTACCTGTCAGGAACCCCCCTTCTTGCAGCTTACATACCTACGCTTGTACCTCCCTACATACCCTACTACATCCCTTCACCGACGTTGTGATCTCTCCAGCCTGCAGCACAGCATACTTAGGCAGGCCTGAGCAACACACCCAGTGATCACTGCACTACACTGCACTACTAGCGTTGCTGCAACATGCAGTAGGTGGTTACAGGAACCGATCCGACTGACTCCCTGGGTGACAAAGCCGGTCGTGGCTTTACGGTATTTCTTTCTTTTCGTTTTCTGTCGCCGGCCGAACCCGTCAGGCCTTGCTTACCTACATACATACCTTACCTTACCTACTTCGCCCTTTTGCGGTTATTCTTTGGTCCTCTTCCTAGAACTTCTTCTGGAAGTGAAGACAGGGGGGAGGTGCTTAGAGCTCGTGACATCTCAAGCTCTAACTCTCTTTTCACTGGCTTCTCACTGACTTCTCATTCTTATTTTTCTTAATCCCGGGATTATTGCTCCTTTTACCCCGTCTCTGTACTCCTCACCTTCCAATATACCTATTATAAATTCCTTCGCGGTAATCACACCTTTTTTATTTATTTGTAAGACGCAGAAACTGTTGGACCTGTTCAGGTATACCATTATCCGCCCAGATCACGAGGGGTCTGTCCCTCGCGATATTAAGATCTCTGACCTCGGCTTTCATGTTTATGTCTTGTGTCTTGTATCCTGGGTCTTTTCTTGGTTGGGTCTTGTGTCCCTTGTTTTCGGTATCACAACAGAATCCGATCCAATCCCAACCCCCGCGCAAACCCCGGAAGCAAACTTTGTCTTTGGGTGTACTGCAAAGAAGTTAAACCATTGGTTCCTTCTTGGGTGCCATTGGGCTCTGGTTGGATTCTTAATTAGTGTCTAAGAAAGACAAACTAATCTCCGCTAGCCTGTGTGCTTCTGGGTTTCCTGTGTCGTGCTTATCCCACGCCTGGCACACATACACACGCCCGCACACCCTCAGCTCTAGCTCTGCGGTAGATGCAACCTTACAACAACACTTCTATGGATATCGAGTATGTCACTGGCCATGAGATACTACCATTACTGCCGCTACTACGACTACTACCACCATCAGGTATAGCTGAAAAGGCGTACACAACCTTGTTGTTTCTTCCCGAATACATGGATCCGATCAGGGGACTCCCTCCTTGAAAGCTAGCTAAACTAAATCTGCACCTGCACCGAGAGAAGGAGAAAGCCCTTTTGCCTGTAAAAACGGGAGAAGCTTACGTACACTCTTGCATCACCCATTAGCTCTTAAGTCCCGTGTCCCCTGGGAACTAGTGAGGTATCCTAGGCAGCTGAGAAGGTATGGAGCTCAGAGCCCACCACATGCCGCTTGAGCCTCTCGGGCCGTGGGCAGCAACCCGTATCCGACGCCCTCAAGACATGGACTTGGCGGCCAGGGCACGACATGCCCAACTCGCCTTATCGACACAGTCAGGCCCCTCTGGTGCACCATGTCGCTATGCCCTTACGAGAGAAGCGCCGGCATCTAAGAGCTGCGACGAGACCACGAAGGCTACAGCTTCCTGCCGTAATGGATACAGTAGCAGTAGTAATGGGGATTGTCCCATAACCAACAGCACCGCCAGCACCGGCGTCCGGAAAAGCGCCGATACCAAGCCGTTTTCAAAACCACTACAAGATCGAGTCATAAGAGAACAGGGCAAGTATGAACCAGAACCCGAGCTGCAGAGGCCCGGCCTGGGAACGGTACTTCGCGAGAACGAGCAACAAGTCGACGTGGTCGCTGAAGAAGGAGAGGAAGAAGAACAGCACGATGCTATCAAGCTCATTCCGAAAACCCAAATAAAACGAAAACTAGAAGCTCCTCTCACACTCCCATTCCGCCCAAGTCCGAGCCCATCAGCCAACGACAGCATAGCAACAACAAAACGCATCCGCGACTCACACGACGTTGATGGGCCCGAGACGGACAAGCTACCGATCAAGAAGCGGCGTCTCCTCCTACGCCTTGTGACGTCACGTTTGTCGCGCCCTTTTTCTTTCCCAGCCACGTATCTCGTGATACGCAAAAGGACGCCCGTGTTGCATCGCATGCAATTCCCCTCCTATTCACCATTGCCATTCCCACCACCGTATCAACATCAGTACCAGTTACCGCTTCAACAGCACGTGTATTCTTTCGGTACGCGCAGCAGTTGGGGTAGTGGCGGTAGAGTCGGTGGTCACCAGAGCAGCGTGTTGATCCGGAAGGCGGCGATTCTGAATCGTATACGGATTCGTGTGCGGCAAGCTGCTTCTTCGAGGAGTAGTGTTGTTAGTGGTGGTGGTGGTGATGATGATGATGCTGCTGCTAGGGTCGGGGCTGAGATTACGGGTTTGAGGACAAATGTGAATGCGAATGCGAGTTCAAATGGAATTGGCAACGGTTTATTACTTTCTATGCCTGCACTTGGAGCGACCGGGGCGGGGTTCCCTAGTTCTGGGCTAGGTATGGGAATGGGAATGGGGACGGGGGCGGGGGCGGGGACGGGGACGAGCGACCCCGTATCCCACGCTTCGGCGGCGCATTGGAGTGGAAGTCATTTGAAGACAGCTGCGCCTTTATGGCGGCACCATAGCCCTGGTCTTCGCCTACCTATAGGTGCACCCGGCGCCGGTCATACCGACGCTACAAACCAGTACCAATACCAGTCTGACGGACGTCTTGGTGGACCCGGAGGCTTTGTTGGTGATTTCGCCGTTGCAAACATCCTTGTGAATAACAATTCGCCGGAACCCGCACGATTGCTATCGAATGTTCCGCGGCACTCTAATACGCCCTCCATATTACCCGTCATAGGTCCCCCGCGTCCACCATCACATACGCACCCTGAAGCCAGCGAAGAGGAGGATAATACAGCCTTCCCCGCGAGTAGTTTCCGGGACCGCTACGCTGACCTTTCGGACGACGACATGGACGACGTCTATGCGGATTTTGGCGTGCTATTTGGGCCTAGATCGCGGTCCCCTGAGGCTAGAGCAGTGGGGAGTCCGGTCGAGGAGCAGTGTTACGAGGAGTATCTCGATGAATTGGACGGTATTCCTTGGGTTTTCTGAACCATAGAATGATCTTTCTGGTGCTGATATCGGGTAGGGGAACCACAAAAGAGCAAAAGTTTGGAGTTTGAGAAATGGATTATAAGCATTGCATTGGTTGCATTGCGCGCATAGCTTGGTTTGTTAGTCTAGTGTACGGAAAATCAATATGTGAACTTGTCCTTCTTTACTAGCGACGCATACTTGGCGTATATAACATACTTTGGACCTGTCTCTTCATGGTAAAAGAATTGAGGGAAAAAAAACCGAGGATTCTAGGCAGATACTACTCGAAATACCATTTGATTTTTTGTTTATTTCCAGGAAGTTGAGGGAGAGCTGATGGACAGTGGAAGAGCGGACTGCAGTATAGATTACATTATAGTATTGTAGGAATCGCTTATGCATAGTGTATACCTCTTTCAAGTCAGTGCGAAGCCCAGAGTCGTGACGACGATGCGCTTGGTGCATAAGCACACATCTGTCAGCATCCGACTGGCTATCAAGCATTAAGCGACTGGCCAATTCTTGGTTGTGTGCTCCGTCCGATGATGCTATGTGATATTTCTGTCCTTGTCTAGTACAAAGATGCAATATCTTTGTTTATTTCTTATGCGATGTGGGATTCGAAGGAAGTAGGGGGGAATCTTGTTTGGTGATATCACCTATGACTGGCATTCTGTCTAACCAGCAGATTCTAACTTCTTGGCTCGATCCAACGCAATATCAATCATAGCCTATCATTGGAGCGTTAGCCAACCTTTAACTATAGTACTAGTCGCAACTCATGGTATGAAGTGAGGAATAAAGCATAGATATAACAGAAGGGAGAATCTAAAAAAGGAAGAATTACCTGAATCCCCTCCCTCTCCTCAGCTCTGATATCACCCCTATCGATCCGACTCTGCATATCCTCCATGATGACATCCCGGCCCCGGCCATTAACAAAGACCACGTACCGCAGTCCCGGAAAGCGGTCCTCGTATTCCTTGTTCAGCGCCGCGAGCCTCTCGCCCTTTGTCTCGTCATCACCGGTGTTGCTGTTGTTGTTGTTATTGTTGTTGTTGTTGTTGTTGTTGTTGTTGTTGTTGTTGTTGTTGAGCTGCGCTTGCTCGGCGCGGCTCTGTGCGCTATCGATCTTCTTGGCGCCGAGTCTCGGGTGCGAGCCTAAGATACCGTGCAGTTTTCTCTCTCTCCCCCGCTCCGAGCCGGCGGAGGGAATTGTGAGCTGCATCATGAGGTTCCCTACGTGCTCTATGAGAGAGGCGTAGCTGGTGAAGGGCAGGTCGTCCGGAATTGTAGCATTTCTACTACCGGCAGGAACAGGGAGATCTGCTGAGATGCCCGGGTTGGCGGGTACGCGATGCTTCCCCTGGATCAGGGGGACAGCGAGCGCGTGGATCTCTGGCGATGGCTCGAAGAGCGTGTCCAGAACCGACTTGATGGTCTCTTCACCTGCTGTGGATAGGGAAGAGATCGGTGGTAGGGTTCGTGATGCCATTGTTTGGTGTCTACAGATGTATTCTAGAGAGGACACTTGGCTGTCTGATTCTATGAGCACCTGTTGGGTTCGGTTCGCTCGATAAATTTACACCTCTTATTGGTTGAGGCGCACAAGTTGAGTTTTGGGACACCTGTTTACAGCTCAAGTAGGTATGTAATATGATTTTATTCCTATTTTATTCTGAAGCTCGGAGAGTACGAAATGGAGATTACAAGATTAACTGTGTAGTGCATTCATTCCTTACATACCTCCTATACTGGTAATTACCCAAACCTACCTTTAATAGAGTAGAGCTACTTTCATCGGGGAGTACCGCGATTTGGATGTTCCAATGTAGGAGGGGCCATTATGATGACATGTGGGAATCAAAGTATGTACTTGCGTTGGTGGATGATGTACCTTGCTGGCACTGCCAGCTGGACACAGCTGTGGGTCCGTAGCTTGGTATGACCGTGGACGTAAGTAAACTTCCAAGGTTGCAGGCTCCAGTGCATCCAACCAGTTCGCCCAATCAGAACGGTCTTCAACGCGACCTTGGAAAGGTAAAGATTCAATCTTTCTCAAAAATCACAAGAATTCACAGCCTTCCGAACTCAAAATACACCATAGAGCCGCCATTATATAATCGTTTGTGCTGAGGATGCTGTGTGCACGTAAGTCAACCCATGCGACTGCCTTTCAGTCCAATTTTGGTTATACTGACACGTAGAGCAGTCTCTGGCGAAGCTCCCCAGGAGCCCGTCGTTTCGAAGCTCTCCGGCTCTGTTTTCGAAAAGCGATTGATCGAGAAGTACATCGAAGAGAATGGCAAGGATCCCGTCTCGGGCGAAGATTTGACGCTTGACGACCTATTACCTATCAAGACCGCTCGTGTTGTCCGGCCACGACCACCCACCCTCACCTCTATACCGGCCCTCCTCTCTACCTTCCAGAACGAATGGGACGCCCTCGCCTTAGAAACGTACAACTTGAGGGAACAACTCACACGAACGCGCGAAGAGCTCGCCACTGCCTTGTATCAACACGATGCCGCCGTTCGTGTCATCGCGAGGCTGACCCGGGAGCGCGACGAGGCTCGCGATGCGCTTTCCCGAGTTTCTATCTCAGCTGGTGAACCCAGCAGCGGCGATGCCATGGCCGTTGACAATGAGGGCCTGTCGGAAGATTTGGCTGCCGAGGTAGACGAGACACAGGCGAGGTGAGCGCAGTCAACTCTTCAACTAGAGAAGCTATAATCTAACATGTTTTTAGGTTATCCAAGAGCAGAAAAAAGCGACCGATCCCCGAGGGGTGGGCGACCCCTGACGATGTTACCACGTTTTCCATTCAGAATGCCAATTCACTACCCATCACAAAACCAACGACCCTTGCGTCCGATGGAAGTTATGCTGCAGTTGGTGGTTTAGAAGGGGAGGTGGCTATATACTCAGTAGAAGCGGATACCTTGGAGCGACAGTTTACAGTTGGCGAGCCGGTCACAGACTCGATATGGGCGGGATCTAAGGTCTTCTTCTCTACGGCTAAAGGCTCGGTGAAGGTGTTTGAGAGTGGCAGCGAGATTATATCCTTCACCGATCATGCTGGGCCGGCGACTGGTATTGCTCTCCACCCCGGCCTGAACATCCTCGCCTCTATCGGTGCCGATAAAAGCTTCGTTTTCTACGACTTGAAGAAGCTGCAGCGGGCAAGTCGTGTCTACACTAATGCTGGTAAGTTTTATTCTCATAGCGATAGCTGCCTCTTTAGTGTACTGTTCTACGGCTAACAAGTCTACACCGACAGCTTTGACTGCTTGCGCATTCCATCCCGATGGCCACCTCTTCGCGGCCGGCACGGACCGTGGCGACATTAAGCTCTTCATGACCAAGACTGGCGAAGAGGCCGCAGCTTTCTCACTTGGCGCTCCCATCCAATCCATCGTCTTCTCTGAGAATGGCTTCTGGTTCGCCGCCACAGCGAAGGGCCAGACAACTGTTACCATCTTCGATCTGCGAAAACAGGGCGACGCCGCCCAGGCCAAAGTACTAGACATCGGAAGTGCCGTACAGCTCTTGGCATGGGATTACTCGCAGCAATTCCTGGCCACAGCAGGTCCGGCGGGTGTGACGGTACAGCAGTACAACAAGGGCTCCAAATCCTGGTCCGAGCCCCTAAGAGCGGCGGTAAACAACGCCGTGAATGTAGCGTGGGGTACAAATGCGCACAAGCTTCTTGTTTTGAATGGCGAGGGCGTTATCAATGTATTAGGACCCAAAGAGTCTTGAATATCTACCTATGGGCTAGCTAAGGGATGATTTTGAACTGGGGCGGCAAGGGCGAATCAAGCTCGTGCTGGGTTAAGCTGAGAAAAGAGCACCTGCTATTATTAAGTGTACACCATAGGATGTGAATGATACCTATTTTTTTTCTTTTCTTATTATAGGTTGACTCCAAGACTAACAAATTCCTTGATTGGTGCAACTTCCGATGGTTCGCAGCGGAAGCACGTAGAAGGCGTAAACAAACTAGGCTTGAATTCGAGGCCATGTTACGAGTATTTGGACGCCATATCTTTGCCTGTTATACCATATGTCCAGCGCGTACCTTTCAAAACCACTTCTCTCTTTTTCTCCCTTTGCCTTGCCGTAATTCTTGGCAAACAACCGGGGACATGTTTGGTTTTTGTTGTTATTTGCGTTTGGGTCTTTTGCAATGTTGGATATTTACCTATTTAGTTACCCATGCTTATGTAATCTTAACGGCCCGCCAGGGATGTATGTATAGCGATTTAAAGTTTTCAGTTTGTTGCTTATCCCTTTGACGCCGAAGATCCCGCCCTACCCCTGTTGGTACACCGCCCCCCTCCACTTTTTATACACTAATCCTTATTAGGTTTCTATTACATCATTAAATCTTAGCACCATACTATTGTCACCTTGTTAACACTTATTATTTACTTTATTATAACAACAAATTATATAAAGCTAAAATAACCACTTAAAAGCTTTAATTTTGCTATATTTTACAATATATTTTGTTTTGCTTTATTACAAAGTACAATATAAAAACGCCGCTTGCAAGACCTAAAGTTAATAATAGGACGCTTAAACTAAATATTTTGCTAAAACCTAAAGGCCGCCCTCTTACTAACTTCAAGCCTTTTTAACTGCCAACTTACAATGCCTTCATTTCTGACCTACTACCTATATTACTTGCCCTTTTCTAAGCCTTTATACCTATTTAGCTTATTTAAAAATAGGTTACTTACTTTAACATAGCTAACAAAAACCTTTTTAAAAGGTCTATAAGTGTTATAAAGTTATACTGCTTTTTAGCAAGCCTTATTTATATAAGTATACACTAAAAAAACAGCTATTAAACCTTTTAGTTAAAAAAAGCGCTTTTGCACCGCTTTACTTTATATATAAGCAAAAAACAGTTTAAATTCTTGTACAAGCACTTTACTTTTTAGGACCAAAGTAAAGCCAAGGCTATAAGCTTGCTATAGCAGTTTGCAAGGGTTAAAAAGGTAGGCTAACAGGTTAAAAAAACAGCTAAAAACCTACTTTTATAAGTGCTTCTATACCTTACTATTAACAAGGCTATAATAAAATATAAAGGCAGGTTAAAAGCAACAACTGTTTGCAAAAGCAAGCCTATGCCTATTAGCTTTAAGGCTTAGTGTATAGGCCACCACAACTATATTTTAGACTAGTTATAGCATTTTAACTACTTTAGCCTATTAAGTAGGTTAAAAACGCATTTTTTAGTTAATACTAACAGTTTTATAAGCATACCTTACCTTTTAAACCTTGCGCCGCCTTAAACAAAACGCTATATCTTATTTAATGCTTTCTTTGCTACTTAAGCCTTAAAAGGCCTAAATAATACTTAAAAAGTTATTATTGCACTTATACAATGCCTGCTAAAACAGCTATACTACCTATTCTTTAATAACTTGTTTACCTTGCTAACTCTACTAGTATACTTATATAACCACCTAAGTATAAGCTATACGGCTACATGCTATACTAGGTCAAGCATTTATAAAAGCTTTGTTAACCTAAAAGCGTAAAATGCTTTACAAAACCAAGTGCTATAAGGCTTACTGCGCTATAAAGCTATGCTTAATTGCAAAATATAGCAATTTATATAAAAAGATAGCATAGTTGCCTTATTTATATTAACAGTATATATAAAGGTAAAGATAGGCCCCTTTTGCAGGCAGACAAAGCCTTATATAAAAACTGCAAACAAAGCTTTTGGTAACTTATAAAAAGCCGAAGTAGCCATACCCCTTTTTACAGATACATATAATATTAAAAAAGCAAGCATTAATACAGCTAATTAGATGCGCGCATATAATACTTTTAAGCACCACGTTCGCAACAGCCACTATAAAAAGTGCTTATTTTTGCGGTTTATTTTAGACCTAGTTCTTACTAATACCTACTTATTACAACAATAGCGCCTTTAAAAAGCTTTAAAATAGGCTAGTTATAAAGACCAAGTAGTATAAAGAGAGCGGCTTATAAAAGCTATTTTAAATAAGTATGGCCTAAAGGCAAAGGCAGGGCTAAAAGGCTGCGCGCGCCCTAAAGCCTTTAAACGCTGTTTATTAAGCTATATACATATAAAAAGGGATAAAAAGGGTGACTATAAGGCCTGCAAAAGCTTTACTATTAATAGTTAAAAAAAGACTACAATAGGCAAGATAAATGCAAATGTAAAGGAGGGGCCTTAAAGGCGTTTAACTTAGTATAGCTGCAAAAAATATAATGTTCTGCTTTATATTAGGTACACCTATTAGAACTTGTAGCACGGGCAAAATTAGGTAGAAAATAAAGTACTTTTAGATAAGACTTTTAATTAGTTAAGCATCTCCATATCTTATACTAACAGGGGTAGGGCGGGATCTTTGGCGTCAAAGGGATAAGTACCTACTTGTATGTAGGTAGAAGCCTCAGCTGTGGCAATTCAGTGACAACCGCCACCAATTAGCAAGTCCAGATTTTAGGTACTTAATTTTCTATATAATTTGGCCCATGCCAAATGTATCAACAATCTTCTAAGCTACAAAGTGCTACATCACACACTTTATAGCCATGCCCTTAACTTTAAATATTAATATTATTATTATGTCTGCTACCACCACCCGAAGATAATACATAAAATTAGTATTTCTAAATAAGTAATATTTTAAGCTATTTATTAATAATTTTTGTTTGTTTTATTTTCTGTTTTAATAAAAATATTAGGGACTGACAGCATAGGTGAAGATAATAGACGTTTGTACTATTGATGTCACTGTCCAAAATAGGTTTGGTTTGGATCCAATCGGCACTTCAGGGGGGTTGTCGCTGAGTTGCCGGGATACATACCTACTTAGGTAATACAGCTTGATTGATTGGCTGATTATCTTTAACGTCTAGGGAGAGTTGCGTAGCGACCTCTCAAGCTTCTACATAGAAGGGCATGAAACGTGGCGAGCTGTCTAAGTATGTACATAGCGTGAGGCCACTTCTAGTCTCAAGGACGGCAGTGTACAAAGGGATACAGCGAGTAAATGGATAACTATGTAGATCAAATAATAAATTACTACCTGCCTTGAAAGGCTGGCGATATGTCTCATAAACTTGCTGTTATCTCACAAAATGTACGCCATACCGCATTATTTGTTTTTAAAAGATTCCGTATGTATGCCCATCTACACGAGACAGACGTAGGTCAGCTACAGATCCGTACATGGCATGGGGAAAACATATATATTAGCCTACTCGAAACCTGTCTGCTGCTCCAATACGTAGATATTCGGCTTTGACTTTATCAAGCATAGACGTTTATCTTCATGATATATCTATAACTTAGACACTTTTAAGTATCATAATAAGATCATTAAATAATGTAGGCGCCATTAGAAAGTGGGGTGTGTGAATAGCGCCTGCCTGAGACCATTGACATTGGGCCGCTCTTTGCTTGTTGGATGTACGGTACGTATCTGGATAGGCTATCATTCATCACGTAGGGCCCGTGTAAAAAGGACACCGGGTGACCGGGCAAAAGGCCCAATACAGCCAGAGCACACAAGGGTCAGAGCGGCAAGGCGCAAGGGGGTTAGGTATGGACAGAAGTACGGAGTCCTACTACATATTAGTAGTACGCCATAGTAATAGGGTTTATGTACATCTGTACTATTCATCAATGATCCATCATCAGCGCATTTACGATAGGGACTGATATGGGCCAATTTGCCCATCCTCCATGATCCCCACCACAAGTCCGTTCAACTTGATGGTACAGTGGCCAAACCCTCGATAAAAAACCCCAAACGTTGATCAAAGAATTACCAAGGCGCGGCACATTTGCCCTCCTATCTGAGGATTAAGTACCTAGCCTAGCCTAGTGGTGTGGTGTGGAGGACAACGGCATCAGCAACAAATACAGCCCACTCGCAGCGCACTACCATCGATTTCGCAGCTCCCTATTATCACGACTTTCTCGATCACGTTGCTTTGTGCTGTGTCGCTGTCGCCTGGGAGTCCCTGTCACTCTGTGGTCTCATATGTACGCTTAACGCCTAACTACGTGCTCTATACATTACACGACGCGATTGCCTCCTATCTCCGAGATGGTGGCAAAAGTGCTCCTGCAGCGATTCAAGCTCAATTCCTACCGGAAAAACAAATAAACATCGAAATTATACGTAACTAACTAAGAGGTATGTGTTGTCTAATATCACTATCCTGCTTTGACAGAGTTAGCTTGCCCGTCTCCATTCCCCCTTGCCACGTTTGGTGGCATGGACGGATGTTTCCACATTGATCGAAATTAGTACGTAGGGCGTCAATGAGCGTCAATGACTTAGAGTCTAGAGTTTTCCCAGCGCCACTCGGACCTTCTACGTAAAACGAGCCGCATTCACTACCTAGGGCAATCCATTCCCTGACTAAAGCTAATGATTGCTGGCACCCTAGGTATTCCACAAAATCCTAAAATACCTATCTTAGGTGCCTACCGTCGACTTTAACATGTCTGACCTTGGCGACTCCGATCTTCCCGATTCTCCTGATCCACTGTCTTCTTCTCCTCCTTGGGCCGATCAGTTCGACTTTGATACAGACAACTTTGATACAGACAACGACAACGACATCGACCTTTCCGACGTAGATTTCCCCCATTCAGATATCGACGTCCACCACGATGGTACTAGCATAGAACTGGACGAGGACGAAGACGAAGACGAAGCTGAAGAAGACGGGGACGAGGACCTTGACGAGTCGGACGAAGAAAACGGAGAAGAAAGAAACTGGGTGGGGGCCGAAGACATAGACGGTCTCGACGACGACGACCTGGGTTTCTTTGGTGGCGTGGGGGAAGTTGTTGAACTCGACTTCGAGGACGCGTTCGGCGACCACTTCGACGAAGACGGCGGCTTCCCGGAAAACTTTATTCATCTCGACGCCGAAAATCACTTCAACGCCATACACCACATATTAATACAGCACTTAGGACAACAGCTCGGTCACGGTGGTCATCAACTTCTTTTACGTCCTCATTCGCCCATGAACCCGCCGCAACAAGCCGACCCCGGCCCTTTACCTGGGTTCGGCGCCGCACCGCGTCGACGTGGAAGGGACCAGTTGGTACAGGTCGAGATGGGAGGACACGCAGGCGCAGTGGCTGCTAGGCAGGGTGAGCAAGAGAGAGAGCGGAGACGACCGCCGCCAGATATAATAGATCTGACAGGCGACGACGATGCAGATATGCCACACCGCCTCAACGCCGCTCCTTCCCAGCCAGGGAACCTTCGAAGGCAGCGCTCACAACCGCAGAATGGCCCCCCTCGCTTAAATCGAAGCGACAATAGTTACATGGATGACCAGCAGGTCATTATCCTGTCGAGCTCCGACGACGAGGAACAGTCTCTCCATGCGGCCCCGAGACGGAGTGCTAACAACAATCCCCATCAGGGTGCCCATGGCAGTCGTAACATATTCGACCCTCCTCATCATCATCCCCACCACCATCACCCACACAACCCTAATCATCCTAATCGCCCTCACGACTTGCTCCATAGCTTACACCATAACAACCATAACAACCATAACAACCATAACCACCACAACCACCACAACAACGCCGGCCGCGGTGCTAGGAGCGCTAGGTTCGGCGACCAGCCTCGGCAGCCAAGCGCAGCAAACGTGTCAAATGGCAACCAGGACCCTGTGGCCAGTCGCATCTCTCAATTTTCGCAACTGATGCAGAATTTACCATTCTTCCACCTGATCAATAACAATCCACCACCCGGCATGGCAGCACGCAACGACCGCCCCGATGACGACATCGTTATCACTGGTACGCGCCCTGCCCACGTAGGTCCCGGCGCCAACCGACAACAATTTGTTGGTTTGGCTCCCATTCACCTCGACTATGGCGCCCATCCATTTGCCGGCCTGCAGAATCTTGTCCCACCTGTCGGTGCAGGAATACAATCCAAGCCTCCTCATGAACCTCCTAAACCAGCCAGACCAGGTTTCACACGGGACACCGGTGAAGACGTGGTTGCTATCTGTCCAAGCTGTAACCAGGAATTGGCATACGATCCTGAGGGTGAGAGCTCCGTTCCTGCTACACCAGCCAAGAAGACGTCACGGTCTCGGAAGGCTCAGGCCGAGCATCATTTCTGGGCTGTCAAGGCTTGTGGTCACGTAAGTAAAGATACTTATACTTCGTTGTTTTATGTATATGCTGTGCAGGGCAAGCGCTAACATGAGGGTTTACAGGTGTACTGCAAGAAATGCTTTGACAACCGCCGGCCAACGAAGAGCAACAAGGATGTGGGTTTTCGCCTAGACCCGGGTGGAAGTAAGAAGATATTCTGCGCTGTCGAGGATTGCGACTCTGAGGTCAGCACGAAGACGTCATGGGTTGGCATATTCATGTGATGGGCAAAACTGGATAAGGCGTTTTTTGTTACAACAACAGCAACAACAACTACCCTCTTACGAATCTCTGATTTTCTAAACGGTGCATTGTTAAGGCGTCGACGGCTACCAGGACGGTACCAGGGGTTATAGAGCATGGATCGGAAAGCGCGATGGATTGTCCATTTTTTTTACTGGAGAGACACTGGCCATGCCCGTGCAGTGCGGTACTGCACTAGGACACATAACCTGGAGCACAGGAGCAGAAGAGCAGGGGGCGGATTCGTTGACAAAAAGGAACGGACAATAGTGACATTTCTTCTCGAGACTCTCTACCTAATGCGAGAGGGGCGTAATAGGGAAGGAAGATGGCCTGTGTCGCTTTTATCAGATACGCTAATGTACATGATAGAACCATGGAACAAATAGAGCGTGCATTTATTGTTATTACTGACTCTTGTGATGCATATCTTATAGCGCTGCTGTTATTTCAAACTGTACTATATGCCCGGCTCGCATGTGGGCTTGTATTAAGTAGTGATTTTGGCTGTACCAACAAATACCTACGCAACCTAGGAAATACATGAATGCCCGAGATCCCTGTGATCTTTCGGTAAATTATAGGCATGTATCAGACTGTTCTAACAGGTGTACATGCTGGTAAGGGCCTACCTACCTACATACCTACTTTATTCCCATATGTAGGTATGTGCGCATGTATGTATGTGTGCATGCACATACTGTACAATCTTGCTTGTTGCGTTGCGCTCAGGACACAAGAAAGGGAAGACCGAGTCGAATAGAATAGAATAGAATAGGTTCCTACCCGCCTATCTCCCTCCCTGCCTACCTATCTACCTAATGCCTGCTGAGAGAAGTCGTTGTATGCCTCAGGCGGACAGGAACACATACCTCATGATAAATACCAGGTATATATATATATATGTATATGTATATGTATATGTATATGTATATGTATATGTATATGTATATGTATATGTATATGTCATACATTCGTTTCCCGTCTAGGTGAGAAAGGTGGCCAGCATATTAACTGTGCGGTGGTTCTTTTTGAGCTGGATATTATAGGGTTATAGGTGGGTATGTCGTCTTAATAGGCTACGGCATTTGGCTTGGTTTGATTTGATTTGACTCTAGAGTCTGACTGGATGACTGCTTGTGCTTGAGCTTGTGCCTGTGCCTGTGCCTACTGCCTTAGACAAATGGAATGAATAGAATGGACTAGATGGGATAGGATGGGATACGTGAGGTGAGGTGAGGATAGGTGAAGGATAGGTAGGCGAGGTGGTAGATTAGATCGTAGCTAACGTTTTGAGATGTCTACCTACCTATAGGGAGTGTCCTGTTAGTTAGTTATTTGAGAGAGGGCGAAGAAGGGAGTATATATGTTAAGCAAAGGCATTGCTTTCATGTGTTCGTTAGGTATTCTTGCCCTGCTTCTGCTTCTGCTTCCTAGCACCTAGACCTCGACTTAATGGAAAGTAGACAGTATATATCAGAAAAATTCCACATGCCGTAGGGTATAGGGTCCAGGTTCGTGTGGGCAACAGATAGATTCTTCCCAGGATCTCCCGTCGCCCAGAACTCGAACAAGCCAGAGTCAGATATGACAGATATCCAGAAGCATCATTAAGGGCGTAGACGGACTAACTTGGCTCACAGGACCGTCGTGGCGAAGAGGAGAGAGAGAGAGGGGTTGGTATGATGACGTGCTAGAAGTTGGCTTGATGGTATATAGAGCAGAGCGGCCCCTCCTGACGGAACAGAGACAGTATTAACAAGACATCTATTTCGGCGCCGGATCGATGGATATAGATACAAGGGGCGTAACCAGCGGATAGATACTACGATGAAAAGATTCGGGATGATATGATAAATGGATGGCCCAGATCAGACGGGTTTCTACGGCTTTCGGAGGACGGTTTTTACACCACACACCGACTAGAATGTGCAATAAATGCTCACGTGTTTGAGTGAAATGTATGTTATCTCCTATACCCCGTCTGTATTTACCGTCGGCCGCAGCTAGCGATATATAATGCCCCAGTAGACTCATCTACATATTCGGATTCGTAAGGCTAGAGCTAGGTAGGTTTGCCCTCGTCTCACCCGCCAAATGACAAATTCTTGAGACATGGTCAGCATCAAAGCATGTCATGTCGTGGCATTCCGCAGTACAGCAAATCCAAGCTTGACAATTTAGACTTGCCGAGACTGATGGCACCAGCTACATATAGTTACCTAATCAGTCGGTTATATGCTCAGATAGTTAGTACGTTATATTAGAACGATTTAAAACCCCAAAAAATTGTGCAGAAGAGTTTCTTGTTCAGTCTGCCCACTAACTATGGCAGCGTTCTTTCGCTCGTTTCGAGGCTTGCAGGCTCAGCCAGCTCTCGTGAGCAAGCAAGGTGCGCCTGCCCGCCTTGGTAAGGCACCCAGTCCAAAGCGATAGACGCGTTCCTGATATTATCCTGAAAAGGTGTTGATAGATCAAGTAGGACATGGAAGCCTATGCTTCAGTATGAACGGCTCACCTTGATCATGATAATCGGAATATCATGAAGTACCCAAGGGGACCCCTGACATTTCCTACTCGATGTTCATTATTTGACTTCCTGCGCCCTTCGAAGCAGAAGCTCTCTCGGAGTAGTTTCCTTCGACCATGGCGTGGGTAGGTACTCATTGTGCTTCCCTAATCTGATTGAGGCATAGGTACAATGGCGAGGCGAGGCGAGGCTCTCACCGCTTGCTGACCTTTCCCTCGCTAAGCGGTTACTGCACTGCACGTCAGCAGTCTATTAAAACACCGAGTCGGAGCCGTCCGTAATAGTATCTATGTCGCGATAGGACTACCTTTCAAAACGTCGCTTGCTCGCTGGTCAGTATAGAGGTCGGCCGGCGAGTGACTCATTCATTCATTGATTGATTGATTCATCAGGTCACCCCCTGCCTGCGCTTATGATTTCTGCTGGCTGTAAGTAGACGGCGCGATAGGTAGGTATTTGTGGTTTGTTGTCAGACATACATACTTCACGTCATCTCGTATGCCTAAGAGCGAGAATTCTCCTATATTCACAATATCTAATTCTGCCTCCAAGTCTCACGTTAGTTGACATATCCCAGGCAACTCATACACAAGATAGGTAGGGAGAGTATGTAGAAATTATATAATTATATACGTAGGGCACGATACCAACCTATCAAAGTGACGAAAACTCTCCTCAACTCGCCTGTAGCCAATAGGGATTTAATGCACATATGAACTAACAATTCTGTAGAATGAGTCCTCAGCAATGCAGTATCATGAACTTGCTTACGTATAAGGGCAGAGCTGGGGAGCTGTTGGAGGTAAGCAAAGTCCAGTTATTCGATAAGTTAGAAGGACGAAAGGCTGATGAAATTTAGAGAGGAGGGTTTCACTCCTCCTCAGGGCAAGAACTCCAGTGGGATACGGCGTTTATCTCCCTTAATATGGGAAATGAAAGGCTCTTATATGTATTCCACACACCTTGTATACACTCCATAAACTCAGCAGATAGTCTCGATCCTGATACTCCCCTCTCTCCCTACTCACTTCTCTACCAGGCTATCTACTCTACCTACCTACTAGAGGACTCATCTAGGTATTACCTAAACCCTTCATCAATAGGCATATGCGGGAATTAGCTGAGCTCAGTCCAGTCAGAGCGTTGAATATTTCTTCCTTCCTTCCCTCCCATCCTCTTCTTATCTCGCCTCATTCCATCCCACCTTACCTACCTGTCTACCGCAACTTATTTCTCCCTCCTGCCCTATTACCCCCTCGTCTCCCAGTTCTAACCCATTCCTAGCCTCCATACTCGAGCCGAAGCCGAAGCCGTCACTCGGCGCGGGGCCGGACGTAGTGAGTGAGAGGAAGTTAAGCTACGGGGTTTTCGATCCAACGTCAACGTTGAGCCGTTAGTTCGTTTAGTCTGATATGACATACATAGTAAGATCCGTCATACGCTTGCTATGGATAGGTGGTTAGGTTAGGTCAGGCTAGGGTAGTCTCGTGTTTATGTTCAGGTCCAGACCCAGGTCTTGGTCGAGTTCAGCAAGATAGGTAGGTAGCTAACTCGAGGGAGGTGGGTGAGGTGTAATACTGATAAACTTGCCTTGTTACTGGGTCGGTCACTTCTTAAGGGAAAAGTCATAAATATAGTGATAGGTATTAGATGGTATCTTTCAACGAGACTCTAAAGTAGGCAACGATGCGGGCATGTATGTAACCATCACCCTCGGAATATCCCGCTCTCAGAGAAATCCAGAAAGATGCCCATACTGTACATGGTGTCGTTCGTTTGTTCGCTCGTTCATTCCTTCGTGCATGTGCTTGTCCCTGCTTCCGAGGTTTCCATCACGTGTTCCACGTTTTAGTTTGGCTCTGTAAAGCGCAGCAAATCTGACTATCAAGTCGCTATGCATTGCCTCGCGTTGCAAGGCAATCTGTCTTGGCTACAAGCAGTTTGATTGCTACATAGCTACAGCGTACGAACTAGTACCTAGACTAAGATGCTAATTCCTTACTTTACTCCTACTACTCCTACTACTCATACTAACTTAACCCTAGCGTTTGACGCCGCCACACTTCCGCGCATCTAAGCGAATCTCGGACTAACTAATCTAATTGTATGTAAAACAGGAAAAACCGGCCTTGATATCGCGTAGCTACCTCTTACCACCTACCGGGGACCAGACTCACAAGCTCCGTATTACTTAATGATATCTAATGCGCCTATCTCCTGATTGCGGCATCATCGCCCCGACGCTTTCCATCGGCGTCATACGTATGTATGCCTATTCCAAATTTCATGTGCTTATCGCGCCCTTACCAAACATTTTGAGCAAGTATTTAGGTAAGTAAACAAGGCCTACCTACATAGCGAGGGCGAGAACAGACCCTTGATAGTATGTAGTATGTATGTATAGTGGTCCCATTCCGATGCCTCGGGTTAGATAACTACCTAACCTATCTACTTACCTACTAAGTAGGTACTTACCCAGTGTAATCTGGAGCGGAGGGGAGGAAAAGCGATATCTCTCCTCACCATCACCACATAACCTAGGTTAGTACTTACCTACTAACCTAAGCTGTTATCACACGCTCGTATCTTAGATCAATTAAGACGAACCCCAGGCTTGGCGGCAGCTGAAAACGAAACCCGCGACACATACTTCCATAATGTCAATTAACACCTACCTTCCAACATCTGCCTATCAACCTTCTTGCTTTGCTGTAAGCCTGTGCCGATATCTATAGACTGTTCCACGGTCTGACAGCCATCTACCCGTCCTAAGTCGCACGGGGACCTTACACATATGTACAGTACATATGCAGGTATGCTGTAAGCCTGTATCTGTTATTCCGACGCTGACACCGATGGGTGTGGGAAAAGGACGCGCAGAAGGACGCGGTTAAGCACCAATAGAAAAGAGCCAATCGAAAAAAAGATAGTTATCCCTACTGCATACCGACTTGCTTGGTTCGTGATACCTATCATATCCGGTGTACTTTAATTTATGTGGACGGACTTCGGCCATATACGAGCAGGGGTCTTCTTATCCGCCTTCTGGGTAAGGTCAAGACCGACAGCCGGCCGTGCAAATCGTACTAGTTTGTAAAAGGAAGAAAAGACCATTGGTCATTACCTAATAAACCTGAGGTTTCAGCTACAATAGTGAGCGACATCCTCAACAACCTCTTAAAAGCCCGAGACATCGTCAAGATAATCCTTTGACTTTTTTATAGCAAAGAAGGGGTATAAGTAATGGTACCGTTCATTTGCGATACCGTCCATTTAACGATATCCTTGACCGTCCTGGCCGCCCTCGTACTGCCTTTGGTTAGTATGCTAAAAAAAAAAGTGCCTGGTAGAGCAAATGGTTGCACCAGGACTGGGCGGGTACATGTCCCGGAAGACCTTCTTCTCTTGGACTGGCCAGCTTCCTCGCTTTCTCTGTGTAACTATGTAAGTACTAACCTGGTAATACATCTGTAGCTCTATCTTGATAGTACAGATTATGTAGTACAGCAACCGCATCTTCCATGGCGAGCCAACCAACCATCTGCATAACCTATCCTTGCAGGGTATGTAGTGAGAGAGCATGGATGATCAGCCTTAAAACTACTGATTCTAAGCGGTGTAAACTAATGCTGTACTACCAAGCGACTTCTCGCCATGTACGATGTGCTCTATAGCTTACAGTCTGACACCCTTTGGTGTTTCGGCTCCCGGATGAATTGTTCTGGGCCAGACAAAAGACACAGAGATCAACATGATAATAAGCCTACGGGGGATGGGGGGATTGAGAGGGGAATGTGGCGCACATGCGTGCGGCAGATACTCACTCCACTCGAGCCCATCAAGCCTCCTTGAGGGGAGCATCCTTGCTTACCTCGCTAACTTCAATATTTACAAAATACTCGGGCGAGTTGGCTTTGGCTTTGGCGGCACGGCGTTGAGGCTCACTACCTTGTAGATAACACCCGATCTGTCGTGATCTCTGTCAGAATCAATATGGGGAGCTTTGTTTGTTTGCCCGGAGACCGAAACGAGTACGAATCACTCACCAAGTTGACCTAATTGTCTTCGCTGACTCGCGGGCATAGTTATGAATCCTTAATCCATAGTCCTCGTCTTCAATATCAACCCATAAAATTCACTAATTTAGTTAGATCCTCATACTGTAGGTAATGGTATGGTCCAGTAGCGGCTATTCCCGAAAGGCTTGTTTTCTACTCGTTCACGGGCGCTTCATGGGAGCTACTGCTTTTAGGCTAGCGATGATAGCTTGCGCGAGCACCCCTAAGCAGATAACCTACCTAGCACAAAACGGTAGGAGAACGCCGTTATTGTGAGCCTAGTCTGGGTAAGATCAGATCTGCTGACCTGGCAGGAGCCAACAGGAGCCAACCATGAATGAATAGAGGAGGGAAGCAGAAGAGACGAGAGGAACACAATCCCACTAACCAATGTTGGCCCACAACTCCGCACCTAAATGCAGGCCGGCAGCTTAATGTATAGCATACCCATGTAGCTTCTCTCGTTTTCAAGCCTCGCTTCGGCGTGGTTGGCGGAAGACGGCCGCGCTGCTCTTCTTCTCTTCCAGAACGTCTCTCTGCGCCACGCCAAGTCTTAGCTAGTCCTCTCTCGCGGGCTGGTCTCAGCACAAATGTAACGTCGTCTCACGGGCTGAGAGGTGCACATGTCAAATAGCTAGCAGTGATCATTGTCGGGGTGGTGCAGGGTCTGACTCTAGAGGCTGGGGCAAGCCAGCTAGGTCAAGTAAGTCAAACATAGGCTACCCAATCATGCATCTTCACAACGGAAGAGCATGTGGCACAGTCAATGTTTGATCCAGCTGGTGGCGATGGTTGGTGGCATGATAAACTTCAGTATAACATTGTGACTGAACTAGGATAGATATGGCGAATCCCCGGGGGAGGTGTCGTTGCTGGGTCTATTCCAGACCTTATCTGGCAATGCTACATATGCACAGTACTGTACATATAACGGCTCGATCGATGCATGGAAATCAGGTTCTGTGCAGATCATAAGAGCTGGAAGCAAGGCGATAAAGTTCTAGTGCTCGAGTAGGACTCAAGTAGGCCTAAGCTTGTTCTATCATGCATTTTTGACTCTTCCGGGTGGTTCTCTCTGCCGTACCCTAGGGAATGTTGGTGGTGAGCGGGGGCGGCGTGGCGCGCCCATGTGTTCTGCCTTCCCAATATGGAGTCGAATCCCCATTTCCTCGATTGATGGGCCGAACCAGAACTGATTATCGCTCAAGTGCACAGATATAGTGTTCTAGCGACATGGAGCCACTCCCCTGGATATATTGTACCCCTGCGAGGGTTTCATTTCTTATCTCGTTGAGTGGCGACTCTCCCCCGAACGCCAAGCCCAAGCGAATAGCTAGAGACACGCTCTTGGCCGGAATACCACGAGAGAGCTGTTGGACGCGAGCCAATTGGCAACAAGGCGGGGAAGGCTCCATTAGTGTCCTACCTGCTTGATAGGTAGATAGATTGCAGCAACTCTGGGAGTAAATAACCTGGACCCCTGTAGTATGCCAGTTCCCGATTAGGGCAATGGGAGGGAGGAGTTGGGAGGAACTTATCTTGAGAGCGGCATCAGTAGGTAGTAGTATATGAGCCCAGCTGCTTCCTCCCGCGTCCATCCTCCGGATTCTCGTCTTCCTCTCCAATTCAATTTTCTGGTTTCGACCCTTCTAACCCAACCTGTGTCCCCCGGTGGTGCGGGAACCTGTCTTGGTCAGACATCACAAGTATGGCTTCAACTGAGGTGAAGGAGGCCCATGTGGCCGACATGAAGGACAATGGGGCCGATAAGATCGATGACAAGTCCGAGGTCGCAATTGTCGATGTTGATGAGAAGGAGATTGAGGAGGAGCTTGATCTCTATGTCCCGCTGATCATGGACCCAAGGATCCCCCACGAACCCCATCCTCTAACTGTCCGTGCCGTCGTTGTCGGTATTATACTCGGTGCCCTTGTCAATGCTTCGAATCTGTATCTCGGTATGTCCCTACGACCTGTCCCGGGGAGGGCAGTAAGATGGGTGTGTGCGGGATACACAGTCAAACTAACTTCCATTGTCAGGCCTCAAGACTGGATTTACCTTCCCGGCTAGTATCTTCGGTTCCATCTTTGGATATGGTATTGTCAAGATCTTGTCGAGGAGCTGCCACAACTGGCCCATCCTCGGCGGTTCCTTCGGCCCCCAGGAGAACTCCATCATCCAGGCTGCGGCCACCGGCTCCGGCGGTATTGCCGGTATCTTCGTCGCTGGTATTCCGGCCATCTACCGACTCAATGCCATCGAGGGCACGCCAAGAGAAAACTTCGGACCAATCATCACCATTACTCTCGTCTGTTCCTTCTTTGGCTTATTCTTCGTTACACCTCTCCGCAAGTTCTTCGTTATTCGTGTTGCCCGCGAACTGAAGATGCTTTTCCCCACACCTACAGCCGTCGCTCTGACTATTCGATCCATGCACGCTGGCGCCGCCGGTGCCCGTGAGGCCATGAGCAAACTAAAGGCTCTTGCCCTAGCCTTCCTGCTCGCTCTTTTCCAGCGTGTCGGTTCGTACTACGCTATCGGCATCTTGTACGATTGGCATCCCTTCACCTGGATTCACATCTGGAGCCACGGAACAAGTTGGGCATTGAATATCGAGTCATATGGCTGGTTTTTCGAGTGGACTCCTGCTTTCATCGGTAGTGGTATGCTCATCGGCATGAACTCGGCTATCTCGCTGTTCGCCGGCGCGGTCATCTCCTGGGCCATCATCGCCCCCTTGCTCGTCCATTACGGAGAGTGTATCGGCAAGCAGCTCTATCCTGATGATCCGTACTGGGGTTCGTATTACACCTTCGCCAGTCTTTCTGGTCTGGGTCATGAGACGCCCAGCCCCCGATACTGGCTCCTGTGGCCTGGTGTCCTCATCATGGTGGCGACCTCGATTGCGGAGCTTCTGGTCCAATACAAGGTCCTTGGCCATGCTGGCAAAGCCGTTTGGAAGAGCCTAGCCGGTGGTCTCAACCAGTTGACAATCAAGATCAAGGGTCAGTCTAATCCTTGGCTGGAGAACCAGGCTACCAAGTATGAGGATGATCCCGATATGGTTGCCGACCCTGCGAAGCCTGAGGATCAGGTTCCCATGTGGCAGTGGATGCTCGGCCTCGTCGTAAGCATCGTGGCGGGTATCCTTATCTTCCAATACCAATGGGGCATAAACCCTGGTTTGACGATTTTGGCCTGTCTGCTTGGTTTCCTGTTCTCGTTCCTCGCCATCCAGATCGGTGCTGTGACGGATCAGACTCCGTTGACAGCAGCATCAAAGGCCAGCCAGCTTGTTTTCGGTGCCGCGACGAGCGGAAAGGGCTTCTCCCTGGCCCATGCGCAGAGAATCAACCTGGTTGCCGGTGGTCTAGCTTCTGGTGCTGCTGATGTCGGCATGTCTTTAACATCCGATTTCCGTACCGGTTTCCTGCTTAGCACGCCCCCGAGGAAACAGTTCTACGCTCAGGCGATGGGCACCCTCATTAGCGTGTTCTTGGCCCCTGGTCTGTTTGTTCTTTTCACGACCGCCTACCCGTGCATTATCAACGGTGATGAGCATTGTGCCTTCGGTGTGCCCTCAGTTGCAGCCTGGGCGGCTGTTGCGCAAGCTGTGACGGATCCCAATGTCAGTATCCCGTGGACGTCGGGTATTTTCTCCATCGTTATGGCCATCGTCTGCGTGATTCAGGTTCTGATTCGCCACTTTTACCTGGTGGGCGAGCGAGAATGGGTTCGAAATTGGCTGCCTAACTGGGGTGCTATCGCACTGTCGTTCGTCCTGCCTAATCCGGTCTTCACGACGGCGTCACTCTTTGGCGCTCTTGTTGCGGCTTCTTGGAGAAAGTGGAAGCTGTCGTCTTTTGAACTGTACGGCTATGCCGTTGCTGCAGGCTTCATCGCTGGCGAGGGTCTCGGCGGTGTTATTGGTGCCGTGCTCCAGATCGCCGGCGTCTCGGGCGATGTCTACGGTACCAGCGTTGGCTGCCCGGGCAATGAATGCTAGAGGAGTGGTAACAAAAGGAGAGTAGGGAGCGATGAGAAATTATATACCCCTTTGTCACAGCGAATATGTAGCCTGTGTATAAAACACGATACCACATCTCAATAATCGAGTTAATATCTTGTCCATGCTGTCTTGGTACATAATCACATTGTTAAGTCGGGTATTCTTGAACATATATCAGATTCGCCAGGAAAAATTGCTCGGGAGGGTGATGTGAAGGTGAACTTGACGTAGATTATCGAGATCCTAGAGTATTACCTGAGGAGGTAAGTTGAAATCAGGAGAAACCTACTCCAAAATACAAGCCGCTGTCAGAACTGTTGAGAGGAACGATAGGTACCTAGCATGCCATGATCTGGTTGCGTCCCGAGCTTGTCAACAGGTAATGCTAAGCACCGTATTCAAAATCAGATTCCAGATGTCGAAATCTAGACAAAGTTACCACTAAGTCGGAGTTGAACCTTCCATTGCAGAAAGAGGGCTTCAGTAGTGTGGTGGCATGCTGTGAAGAAAGGGATGAAGTTTGGTAGAAGTTTAATGTAAGGAGGTAATGACTGCTGTTAGATTAAGCTGAAAACAAGTAGTTTCGGCACTATCAGGAAAGAAGACCCCCGTACTTCCTGCGAGTGTGAGGTTGCAACGATGCGGGTAGGCAGTTGAGGCAGAAAGAGGTAGGAACGCCTTGTAAATAGGGCAAACCGATCATCTCTTGTATTTAGGTACGGAGTTCAAATCAACATAGGCAACAGTAGAAGGCGTCCATGCATTACCTAGGTAGTATGGATCGGTGTTTAATATACTATACAGTATAGTATCTGCCTGACACTACCTACGTCTAATAAAGCGCATCATTTCCCCAATTCCGATGATGAAGTCAGCCCGTCTCGCAAGTTTGAACAATACCTATCGAACTCCGAGCGAGCATCACAACATTAATCGGCGTATTGCTCAACCCGGTAAGGAGTACAGTACTATGTAGTACATGTAGGTAAGTTTGTATGTGCAGGTACCCCACCCTAGGTAGGGCCCATCTGTAAACGCTCAAGAGAAATACCCATATAGTACATAATGTAGGTAATTCAATGATTAGTACATTTTCAATTGGTAGCTCACAATGTACCAGATACTTACATAACAATACCCCACTAACACTGCAACTCTCAGCCGTTGGCTGGTTTGCCAGAACGCGCCGTGCCTTTGCACTGCAGACGTGAGTAGGCAGTACCTCATATTTACCACCATGTACCTTCCCATCTACTGAACAAACTTCAGTCACCAGCATCCCTTTCGTCTCCCGTATCATACCTAGTTGCATTCTCTGAACTACCCCTACGCCCTTTGCCAAGTCGCGCGTGAGAAGTTAGTCGATACGCCGTATCTCGGCGTACCATGTTTTGACAGTCCCTGGTTATGTAGATGTACGGCATACGTAGCCGGGGATACGTCAGATCGCAACAAGCTTGTCAGCCGTCGTCGAGCATCTGCCATGCTATATGCATAGAATCCAATGGCGCCAATTCAGAACACCTTTTGCATCATCCCTAATGCGCCCTCCGCCTTGAATCTCAGTCCCAATGCCGACAATTCAAATCGTCCGATGGTCAGACCGCCGATGACCACGAAACAGGTGAAAAAGGCATATCAAAAGGCAAACAAGGGCCCTAAGCTTTCCAAAGCCGAGCGACGCCGTCAGGAGCTGTTTGAGCAGGATCGCATCCGAAAAGAATTCGAGAAGGAACGGAACCAAGCTCGTGCGAGAGCCGCGCGCGATAAGAAGAAGGAGAAGGAAGAACGGGAGCGCAGCGAAAAAAAGAGGAAAGGCTTGCCCTTGGTTGAAGTACGACCCTCTCAGGATACAATTGCCCGTTTCATTCGGCCAAAACCAAAGGCCCATGAGCCAAAGAGCCAAAGGAATAGCGGCTCATCACCGCCTGCTGTTGGCAAAGGAGATGACGACCACTACCCCAAAGACCAAGAGTGGGAGGACCCTTATGATGACGAAAACAAGGAGAATATACCGCCTTACGACCAGGCTGAGAGAGCCTCTCCCCCCTCAAAGCTGATAGGCGAGAATGATGGCTTGGGCTGTGTGTCTCCTATTATCGACCATATCGACCATATCGACCACGACGTTGAACGCCCGAGTAAAAAACAGCGAGTTGGCATCTTAGATGAAAGAGACAAAGCACCTCCGCACATAGTTGACGAGATAGCTCTTTCACCGACTTCCACCTCGAAAGCGACCCTTCCAAGGGATGAACCAACGGAAATATCGTGTCTCGCTGCGGACCCAAGTACTAATAGATCAACTGTCGGTGACGGCCTTTCAGCGATTGATTATATTGGAGATGATTTTCTCGAGGACTTCATTCGTGCCGCGGACACCATAGATAACAACTCCCATCCGGTCAAACCTTTCGACAACAATACCCCAGCCCGTAAGAAAGCCGCGGTAGTACCACCGTCGACTGAGAAGGGACACCTAACGAAATCGGCTTTACCTAAGCATCAATTGATTCCTACGTCCAGATCGCCAGCCGTTCTCAATGTGCAGAAAACCCCGCGTCGAACTTCGCCCCTCAAACAAGACATACAAGTCTCTGCACCTCACTCCTCCCGAACGCCTACTTCCTCCGTGGTTGGAGACCGAAAATCAGGCTCCCCCTCGCGGGCTTTCCGTCAGCCTAGAGCCGCTACGGCACCTGCTCCCCCCAAGTTTAAACCTGCTCATCCAATAGCGGCTGGCCAAACTAGGACTCCTCAGTTCCTGAAACCGGCACTGCCGGCTCGCATCGACCCTGGAAAGTCAAAGCCTTTCCAACCCCACCTAAAGAAGCCGGAATTTAACTCGGGAAATAACCCACCACCAAGCACACAGTTATTTGTACTCAGTCATCTGGACGAATTCTTCCCTAGTCCTTCACAGGAAGTCCGAGAGATTTTCGACGAGCCGATGCGTGTTAAACCTCAAAAGACGCCAACCCAACCATCAGTGCAGGCTAAATTGCTGCCCACGTCAAATGCCTTTGAAATGCCCTTCTTCTGTACACAAGATCTTTTATTATCCTCTCAAGATGTTAAGGATATTGAAGAAGAGAGTCTGTCACCAGCCAAGCCTCACTGTTCTATTCCTACATCTTCGAAACCATGGAACAAGCCCGTAGAAGCTCACCCCACAGAATTGAATACCGCGGACTCAAAGCCATTAAATTCAAATCCGTCATACTCGGTACGACCTTCTCCTAAGCCACTCTTTACTTCGACTTGCAGGGAGATGCGTTACAAGTACGCGCTGGAACGGAACAAAACAACAGCATGGGAGGGCATTGGCGCCAGGGAAAAAGCGCGCGAAGAACTGGATCAGCTGCGCATCCTTGAGGACCAAAGGTTCCAGGAGCTTCTAGTGGACGCCGATAACGAGATAGAAAAAGCGAATGAAAGAAAGGGCCCGGGATCAATGCGAAGCTCGGGTTCAGAAGTGCCTCTAAGATCAGAGCACACCCATAAGTCGCCCAACACACAAGGGAAAAAGACCGGCATTAATAAAACTCGGCTAAAGAGCTCATACGAGATGATGGTGGAATTGCTTAACAAGGGCCCGACGCACAGGGCACAACCAAAGACGGCTACCACAGATAAGTGTCAGAACAACAACATATATACATACACCAACTACGAGAGTAACAGAAACGGAGACACCGAGACTCAAAAAATAATAAGGACGACGGAAGGGCAAATGCAAATGCAAATTAAGACGATCCCCGCGTCCCAGGAGACGGACTATGAATGGGATGATGATGACATGCTACGTGATATGTTATGACGCAAGAACCAAACCCAAACAAACCAAAAAGACGAAAAACTACACAACAACAACAGCCAACCAATCACTTTACACAAAAGACGCATATGATCTTAGGACCCTCAATAGTAGCATCGGCATTGGGCATTGGGCATTGGGCATTGGGCATTGGGCATTGACATAAGGCGTTTTGTTTGCATGGATAAACAGTACGGTACGGCACCGGTACGGCGCATCAAGGGACGGGAAACAGGGACAGGGGCGTGAAGGCATTGTATGAGCGTGGCGCATGTTGTTTCTGTATCAAAATCGGCGCGCCGGCGTTGCGGCTGATTTGAATTGAACCAATCAACCCGACTTTTGAACGGGCGTGAACACACATAGTATACCAAATGAACATGTACATACTTCGGAGTCAGATTCAGAAAAAACGTTTTCACCCTTGAGATTCAGTCGGCTACCTGACTTGGCGGGCTGGGCCGAGCTGAGCTGGATGGAACTGTATCAATATCGTTTGCGCAACTCGGACTCGGCTAGGGATCGGAGTTCTGCCTTATGTGGAAGGAGGCGCAACTCACACTCACATCTTGACGTACACGTACACATATACCTATTTACTTACAGGCTTAGCAGAGAGAAAACATAGGTACAATATTACTATAGCGAACCATAATTAGAAGCAAGATATATGTGTCATGGCTATCTATCACCTGCCGTTGTATATGCATACACAAACTGACTTGGTATTCAAAATTTTCCACAGCTCCATGGCAGATGAACATTCACTTCTCAAAACCGAAACGTTTAGCGAACAATTTGATATCATTCTCCACTCATGCTACCTTGGGATTTTAAACTATTTCCACACCTAAACAGACAAAGTAGAGACAAAGGAAAACGAATGGTTGGCGTCGTTATTATCAGCGGTAGGTATCATAATCATAAAGTTTTCTCCTCAAACCGAGTAAACTTGTTTTCCTCTCACTGATCAAGGGTATCATAGCCTCAGTAAACACGTATCCAAGCATTAATCTCCTGTAGCACCAACGAGCTACCTCTCCAGTTACGTCTCAAGGGTTGATTGGGCTGCCAACAGCAGCAAGACTTTAAATAGTCTCAATGTTGACGGCGCGACCGGTGGTCGTATCGGTCACAGGCTTAGTCAAGTTGTCGTTCACGACTCGTCCATTCGTATAGTTCCCGCTGGTAGCATGGCTTCCGTTGGTAACAGCACTACCGCTTGTGGCATGCGGCTTACGAGTAACCTGAGGAGCTCCAGGCAGATCGGTACTCTTGCCCGAGCTACCAATGGAGAAGACGGGACTCTCCCACTTCTCGCCCTTACGAGCGAGCTCCTTGTACTCCGTCGCTTTAGAGCTGATTCCGCCAGGTAGGTGAATATTCTTGAAAATACTGTCTTCCTTAGTAATAGCAAGGTTGACCTTTTTGTCGGCGGCCTTGGCAGCGATCTCTTGGGCCTTCTGCCTGCTCCGCATCACCTGGTTCTGTGCTGCTGTGAGGTATCGGCGATAAATGTTGGTGACATTCTCGGGGTTGGCCTTAGCATCTTCCAAGGCGCGGTCAGCCTCCTGCTTAATCATGAACAACATTTGATCCAGCTGGTTGAACCGATCCTTGAGCTGCTTCTCAGCTGCCTTCTGTACCACAGGACGCAGGACCTTGAGCATAATAGGCTTGAAGAGGCCGAACAAAAGTTTGTGGTTTGATTTGACAAGACTAATCTTGAGATTCTTCACATCGACATCGACCTTATCGATCTTGAAGAAATGCTGCTTATCTTTTTTGTCCGCAGTCGATAGCTTCATACGGAACGAGAAACCATCGCCACCAAGGAAGAAGTTGGCCACGCCCTGGTCGGTGATGGAAGGGAAACCCTGTTTGCGCTTGACGTAAAAGCTCACGTCGCGAAGATCCATTTGTACGCCGCTGACCTTGACATCGACCTTGCTCTGTTGCTTGCTCGCAATCTTCTTGCGACCCCATCTGAAGAAGTTATCAGATTGGATTTCAAGTACGTTGGGCATGAAGTTATCGCTCTCCAGGACAAGGTTCTCGACGACGAGATCAATCTCGGGATCGGAATATTCGATACGAGGGACTGGAATGTAAGCTATATTTTCGAAGAGAGCCGGGAGAATGACTTCGGTTAAGTCTTTAATGAGGTGTGGCTTAAATGCAGGCTTGCCATTCTCATCATTACCCAGGTCTCTAAAGAGCTTCTGTAGTGAATTTCTGAAAGCCTTGTTCTGGGGGTCCTGATCAAATTGGTTGCCTAGGAACTTGATTTCATCCACAATGCGGTCGGTGTGCGTTCTGTACCTCTCCCGGAGGAGATAGTTGCCGTGGTCGTACAGCCGGCGCCACTCCTGATTGCACTCGTCTTCCATTATATAGCCTTGTTGCTGAAGACACTTGCGGATATACGAGTCCATGGACTTGAACCAGTTGCGCAACTCAGGATCCTGATCGGCATCCTTGTAGAGCTGATTGATGGAAGCCCACAAATCATCACTGGATGTGCCATTTGCGAATCTCTCAATAAGGGTCTGGTAAAACGAGGTCAGCAACGGCGTTACGTAGAAAACATAGAAAGAAGCTTGTGACGTGCCTTGAGATCGGCTTCAGCAGCGGCAAAGGCACTTCTACCTTGCTTAACGGTACCAGCACCACCCGTTGCTATTTCTCTACCATGCTTGCCGTATCGCTCGGCCAAGTCCAGCAAAGTAGTGATAGCTTGCTGATAGTCAGGGTGCTGTTGGCACTCAAGAATCATTTTCTAGAACAGGTTCATTAGCTTTCTTATTTCCCTGCGTGGAGTAGCAAGTAGCTGGACTTACCTTCAGTCGCCACACAGTCTGCTCACGTCGTTCTTGAGGCACCTTCTTGTTTAGATACTCCCTAGCACGGCGTCGGTACTCAGCGGCAGTGTTCTTAGCTGCTTCACGATCTTCATCGGAGGTATGAGCTTGGACCTTGTCTTGGGCAACTCCCATCGCGGTCTGGGCTCCAGCCTGAGGATCAAGAGAACCATCCGGCTGACGGGCACCCTCGGCAGTTGTATTAGCAACATCCTTTGTCTCGTCGGTGGGAGCGTGCTTGTACACGCTCTGGAGCTGGGCCCTAACATTCTCCTTCGACAAATTGGGGGCGTCGTGCCAAGTATTATCTTCCGCGGGTTCGTCTATCTGACTCAATTTGTCCTCCGAGGGTTTCACTTTGGTGGCGGCATTGGTAGCAGCATCACCGGCCATGTCGCGGATTAGTATAGTAGCGTCGCTCACTAGTGTGCACATAAATTAGCGCCCGCGCAATATCAAACGTTATTGAAATAGCGACTGAACTTACACAACTTTCGGAACTGGCCATTGGTAATGAGCAGAGTGCCCAGGGTTCTCAGTCCCTCCAAAGCCTTGTCGCCATGTTGCTTTGCCTCCTCTTTACTAACAGGTGAGTCTGGTGTGCTGATGGACTTGGCGTCAAACTGTTCTGTTTGCCAGATGAAGTCCTGAAGTAGGTTTCCTTCGTTCTTGGACAAGAGCAGCTCCTTCGCACGCTCGACGACTTCGACTACATCCTTAACGAGCTCCCGTCCTTCGGCTGATAGTTTTTGCGAGGGGTTGGATAATGCCTTGCTGGCAATCAAGCTATTCAGAGCGATATCGATTTGCTCGTTCTGTATTTAGGCTATGGTAAGTACCTAGACTAGAACTTGAGGATAGAGTAGGGTGTTAAGGAATAGCCTTTAACTTACGGATGGTGCTTTTCCCAGCTGAAATGCTTTGGCAATTCCATAAAACTGAAGCTTCCGGTTGATGTCGGCCTCCTTCTGCTTCACGTCCGTAGGCTTGTTGACGGTCGCCATGATGTCTTATTCGGGCCGCTTTGTTTTTAAGAGCTTTCTTATGCGGATACTGATCCCTCGATTCTCTGGGCGGATAATTACGGTGCTTGAATGCTGAAATATCAAAGAGAGGGCGGGTTCGGTGAAAGTACTACCGTATTTCGTAGGAAGAGAGACAGGCAAAGTTTGGTTGGGGTATCACAGAGGTATCAAACACGTGGGTATAGTAAAGAAACAGCAGGTGGGAGTGGATATAATAATTACTTAGTATCAAACTTTGAATTCGTCAGAGTTCTGTCAGTGTACTTATATTATGGGAAGTAGTCTAGGGGGAAAGGAAGATTCAGGTCGAGGCGCGGTGTGGGAAAGGAATAAAGGAGGTAGTTTATACCCTGCAAGCATCTACGTCTGGTATGTGATGCATCACCAAGTTCATACGTGTCTACAGGTTTGGTACGGGTACCACACGAGAAGGTACGAAGTACCCTGAAGCCCGGCTTCCAGGGAAGGATACATGATTGCTAACGGGAAGGTACCTTGAGCTTGATTGATGATGTAGAGAGAGGGCTTCCGGTGTTCTGCAATGACGTGAAATCGCAACACAGGCTTTGAAGTTGAACAGAGCAAGAGTCTTCTACGTCATAGGTTTAAGCATAGGTCTCCACATCACAAAGCAATTTTTGGCGTTCCGGTGTACATACTATTAAGTAATATCGAGCCAGGGAGCTGCAATACCTTGGTCGCGTTAAGGTCGCACTAAGCCTAACGCTTATTGGGGTAGATCGGGGGGGTTTTAGTCGAAAATCTACAGTCGATCGGAACTGTACTTGTAGTGTGGCAGCTTGACAGGCCAGACGGTCCAGAATCGTCGTCATCATGAACAAAGATCTATCAACTAATAGGGCCGTCAAGGTGGGATCCGCGACTAATAGAAATTGACTTTTCCTATCTTCATGCTTTATTTTGTTTCTATTTTACCGTATATTTTCGGTCTTGGTCTCCCCTCTCCCTCTCTCTCTCCGTTGGCTGGAGACCGAACTGGATTCCATGTGGTAATCTATGTACCTTCGACAACTGCCCCTGCGTATATACTCATTTCATGAGAGCTTCTATTAGTAATTTTTGTCTCATTAGATTGTTCTGTGAGCTGGTGTATCACAGGTAGGGACATTACCTTGGCCTATGAAGTGCATAATACGTTATATACTTTGTAAATCCTAAAACATTTGAGGTGTCAAAAATTAGGTTTACGTATCTACTACTAGAGCATACTATTAGTAGCTAGCAATAAGCTAGCTAGTACCTAGTTTGGCTTCTGGTTGGTTGGGGGGTTGGATGGCCGTCTAAGACATGTTAGTAGATAGTATAGCTACCAAGAAATTCTAGATCAGTCGAACGTCGATAGCGTACCAGGGGATATTTCGATTGGCAAGGTGCGCAAAGATGTCTTCCAATGCAGAGTACTTCGCTTCTCTCCTATGTAAAGAGGTCGCGTCGCGTGTACCCATTCCATGCCACTTCCTTATTAAGCAGCGTACCCGTGCCTAATGACGTCAGACAACTTTAAAGAGCCCGAACAATGTGGCAATCGATACATAATTCAGATGTTGACTAGTATACTACTAGTATATCTAGTAAATACATCTCCCTAGGGCAAAATTCACATGCTATCTACGTGGTTTTAGAGTAGTGAGCAGGCGGGTAGATTATCAGACCCATCGACTTAGAATTAAATTAGCTTCTTGTGCCGTGTTGGGCATGCCATCGAGATGGTTTTTGCTATTGCGGACTCTCGAGGTTTCAAGATTACTGCTGCTATTACCCTTGGGAAGCAAATATCGAATCGCCAGTCCGGCCGCATATATACCCTCACCCCCAACCTACACAGACACTCTGATGGTGTCTGGAATACATGTAGTGAGGATGAGAGCCCGAAAGCATCGGATTATTTTTTTCTTCCAAAATCTTTAGTTATAACCAGTCTAGCGAGTCAGAACTTAGGATAGCTAGGGATAGCTGTGTTATTAAGTACCCTTTTTCTGTCCTTAAGTATTTATTATATCGCACTCTTTTCCTACTTTCCTTAATCATAACGTTATGGATTCCCATCTGCCCCCCAAGTTCGGTAAATAGAACATTGTTACGACGAAAAGCCGAATTTCATTTATTCGTTTTATTTTTTCCCGCTCAGTTGTATGTCAGTCAATCCAACATATACAACTCAGGGCTGACGACGAATATCCTGAAATCAAGCCAGTGTCATATCTTCTACCTTGCAGTTCACACGTACAGATGTAGGTGATTCGAAAATAGTCAGCTGGATCCTCGACTGTAAATAGATTCCTGTTATTTGTGACGCTCGTGGTTCAATTCTTTGTATGACCAATGTAAGCTCGATGAATGTAGCGCAGCCCAAAATGACGCGCTTCGACTATGATCAATTCAAGTTGTTTCCATAGATTTATTATCCGTCCAGCACCTGCCAAGAACAGCCAAATGTTGAGGGGAAACCACGAGCTGCGACAGTGCATGCACTTTTCCTCCATAAAGTGACAGACGAGAAGGAAACCGGGTTTTCTCCTGTATATCTGGTATCAAGGAGATGGCCCTCGAAACTAGAGGAAGAGGCTGATGTGTGATTATTCCCTTGTGTTTTCTTTTGGGGTCCTCTTACTATCTGAGTTGTACAGCATCTCTTACACGCTCCTTATATAGCAAACCAAGCCCTTCATATTTTTGGCCCAAAGACCTAGCGAAACTAATCACCAAGATACTTTCTTGCACTGTCTGACTCTTTTGTCTCGAGCGATTATTCTTACATATTTGAAAACCTCGCACCCGAGTTACGAAAGTGGAAATCCCTATCCCTCAAAACGACGCTTCTACCTGTAAACACTAGCTAACAGCAGTAACGAGGGCTCCACTCAATTCGAAGCCGACATGGCCTGCCATAGTGTACATGCGCCCCTAGATTTTTTTCTCGGGCCACGCGATACAAACTATGGCTACTCGGGCCAGTCACACAGCCACGAGCCGCCCGACCAGCTTCCAGGGTCTACAGAACAGCTAGTAGCTCTTGGATCGTCAGTACGCGACAACCCGCATAAAGACATAGACGATCTCATCTCTGCCATCGTCCAAGAGCGGCCAGGCTATATGTTCTTTCTTGAACGTCTGGGTTTCAACCATGATACCAGCATATTGATTTTGCGATACTGGACAACGCTGAAACTGAAAGCACCCGCTGGTGGTCCGTACGATCTCTTTGGCACGGCGCTGGCCGTCATCGCCGAGCTCGACGAGCCACGTACGCAGACCTGCCACGACTGTATCAATGTTCGGGAGACGCCTGAAATACCTTGCAAACTCGATTGGTTTTTGGCATTTGCCCATATACTTAACGATAGGGCCCTCTTATCTCTTCGAAGGGTCGGCATCCATCGAGCACAGAATTTCGGTCAGGCGAAATGTATGGTATACCGCATGATGCTAGCCGTTGGGAGCGAGGAGTGGCGGTGAACAGGCTATTGACGAGGGGCGTGAATGTTATTCTTCATCTTCTATTCGGGAACATAGCTGGTTCTTATATCCGAGGTGCCGGAGGACGAACTTAGCGAATGGATAATGTTTTTAAGTCAGATGTTTTTCCTAGGACCAGCTCTATATTGTTGGCAGCGACCCCCCCACGATTAACCCATTCTTAACCGTAAATGGTGTTTTTCAGTGGCCATGGAATTTAGTATACAGAATCGAAACGAATTTTAGACAGCCCCCACAGACTACTCATTGAATGGCACTACGACGTGCTTTCCGGCAGGGTAGTAGATTGAGGTGTGCTGTTGGCTTGCGGGCAGGCCTTTAACTACCCGGACTCATGCTCATACTACTGTGTTGGTAGGCAAATGTGAGTGAGGCTTTCTTGATATGACATAGGGCAAGTAAGAATTTGCTGTGATTCAGAGGATATAGGGAGGCGGTGTGTACTGTAGTATACATGAATTAGAAAAGTAGCAACTGTGATTTTGTGCGGGCAGAATATTATCGTACTTAACCTAGGTAGTTTAACACTGCTGCCACCATTCCGTGCTGTCACGTCATTCCAAAGTGATTCAAGTTCATGATTCAGGGTCGCATAAAGATAGCTTGACTTGTTAGAAACGCGGATACAGATCTGTACACAACACTATTTATTTAATTATTTAAAGACACGTTGTTCTCGGTGCTTAGGTATTAACATATTGACTATCTAGGCGTGAATAATGTAATCGAGGTTATTGCTATAAGAGTGTTACCTCGCACTGATGATTCATTTATTAGAGCGGTAGAATTCCGCTATGTGGGGTACCAAGGCCTAGCATAGTACTCACCGCCCGGCGCAAAAATAAATTATTTGGGATACAGCATACCCTCTCTCAATTGCAGAAGACTCTTGAATTGGATGTGGCAGGTCGTCTCCTACGCTATACAGACTCATATCTCCTGAAGCAACCATTGTCAACATGGCTTCGAAAAGAAAAGCGGATGATTTTATATATACCTTGTCAGATAATGACGATATCCCCGACGAAGAAGTAATCGAGCCTAGCCCACCGAAAAAGAAACCCAAGAAGTCCAAGAAGAAAGGTACGACGGCTGATAGTGATGTCGAGGATGGTGTTTGGGGCAAGGAGGAGGAGGACGATGGCGCTATGGACTCGGACTTCGAGTTTGTCGAAGACAACACCACCGCTTTTAGGACAGAAGACTTTGAGGGCTGGGGCTTCGAAAATGCGCATAAAGCCATGAACGGAGGGGCGCAGAAGAAAATGGTCGACCTCGACGAGATAGTGCGGAGACGAAGAGAAAAGAAGGGGGAGACTACGAAGACCGAGCCTGAACCCGAAATTGAAGATGAAGACGAGAGTGACGAGGAAGACATCGACCTTGATGACGACGACGACGAAGTACTGGCCGAAGACGGCTTTGGTATGGGCGCTGTCTCAGATGACGAGTCGGGAGGCGAAGTCGCAGACCAAGATGAAGAAGATGAGGAGGAAGATGCCGAGAAGGGAGAAGATGAGGATGACGAAGCAGCTTCAGACAACGATTCAGTCGCAACACCTATTGCCCATCCGGACGATGACGTCCACTCTGACGCCACAGACGACGAAGAAGATGCCGAAGAAGCTGCGAAAAGAGAAGCCTTCTTCGCCCCGGAAGAGCCGAAGAAGCCAGGAAGTTCGAATGCTAAATCATCGTTCCAAAACATGTCGCTCTCCCGTCCTATACTGCGCGGTCTCAACGCTGTCGGCTTCAACACCCCTACACCCATTCAAGCAAAAACAATACCGATTGCGCTAGAAGGAAAGGACTTGGTTGGTGGCGCTGTGACTGGCTCGGGAAAGACAGCTGCGTTCGTAGTTCCTATACTCGAGCGGTTACTCTACAGACCGAATAAGATACCTACTAGCCGGGTTGTCATCCTGGCACCGACACGTGAGTTGGCGATCCAATGCCACTCGGTCGCAACCAAACTAGCTGGCCACACGGACATTAAGTTCTGTTTAGCAGTTGGTGGCTTAAGTCTTAAGGTGCAAGAAGCCGAGCTGCGCCTACGGCCGGATGTAATTATTGCTACCCCCGGACGTTTTATCGACCACATGCGCAATTCCGCTAGTTTCAACATAGACACGATTGAGATCGTTGTCCTTGATGAGGCTGACCGAATGCTCGAGGATGGATTTGCCGACGAATTGAACGAGATCTTAACAACCCTACCCAAATCACGACAGACCATGCTTTTCTCGGCTACTATGACTTCGTCCGTCGACCGTCTTATTCGCGCCGGACTGAATAAACCTGTGAGAATCATGGTGGATTCTCAGAAGAAGGTGGTTGATAAACTTGAGCAGAAGTTCGTTAGATTACGACCTGGTAGAGAGGAGAAGCGCATGGGTTATCTTCTTCACATCTGCAAGACCATGCATACGGAGAGAGTCATCATCTTCTTCCGACAGAAAAAGGATGCTCACCGAGCCCGAATTATCTTTGCTCTTCTCAACTTGACATGTGCTGAGCTCCATGGTAGCATGAACCAAAGTCAGGTATGTCTCCACACCCGAACAAGCCTAGTATATGATAATATGAATGCTAACTTGCTGCCTAGCGTATTGCCAGCGTGGAGGCATTCCGTGACGGCAAAGTAAACTTTCTGTTAGCAACCGATCTTGCATCTAGAGGTCTCGACATCAAGGGCGTTGAGACGGTCATCAACTACGAAGGCCCCCAGACGCTCGAAATCTACGTCCACCGTGTCGGTCGTACAGCCAGAGCGGGTCGCTCGGGTATAGCCGTAACACTAGCCGCTGAACCCGATCGCAAGGTCGTCAAGGCCATCGTGAAAGCCGGCAAGGCCCAGGGGGCCAAGATCAGCAGTCTGATAATCGAGCCCTCGGACGCCGACAAGTGGCAGTCGAAGGTCGACGAGATGGAAGACGAGATCAACGCCGTGGCCGAGGAGGAGAAGGAGGAGCGCCAGCTGCAGCAAGTCGAGATGCAGATCCGCAAGGGCGAGAACATGGTCGTGCACGAGGACGAGATCAAGGCCCGCCCCAAACGCACCTGGTTCGAGACCCAGGCTGACAAGAAGAAAGCTAAAGAGGCCGGACGCGCCGAGCTCAACGGCCTCAGGGAGGCGCTAAAGAAGAAGGGCGGCGGCAAGCTCAGTAATAAAGACAAGAAGAAGCTCGACGCTAGACTCGCACGCACGCAGAAGTCTGGAGTTGACGGGGAAAAGTTGCCCGTATATAAGAAGGGCGCGGCTGAACGTGCGGGTAAAGGCGCCGTCTTGAATTTTAAGAAGGATAAGAGTAGTAAGAAGAAAGGTGTTAAAGTTAGCGGCAAGTCTAACGGCAGAGTCAAGAAACGGTAGTTTCGTACATATACTCATATACCTACCTACCCACATATACTTGTAATAACTAGATAGGTTAGAGTGGCCTGGGAGTTAAGTTATGAACTTCCTGTATCTGATAGCATAGCGCAGATGCAAGACAAGATACCTTATCATATGTACCTACTGCCTCTCAATTCAACCAGTGCGCACAATCACTCATAGTCGTCACATTCTGACCTGCTTATATTCCCCCAAAATAGTCGGAGAGCAAGTGGATTGGTAGTCAACCCAGGACTTTGTACTCGCCTATAATAGATGTTTGTTCGATTTATGTACTAGAACCGCGCTATGCCATATATTTCGAGTGACTTCGAGTTCTCTTCGAGTAAGGATGTAGTGTATCTAACCCACACCCCGCCACATCTTTTTGATAATAAATATCGTATCTTGTTTTTGCTGTTGTGTTGTGTTGTGTTGTATCGTATCGTATCGTATCGTAATCAGAGCCCCTGACCCCGACAACTACGACTTCCCATCTCGTATTCCCAACTCCCTCATAACCTCCTTCACAATCCCCAAAGCCTCCGCAACGACGTCATCGCCACGCCGCCACGTGTACAACGGCACGCCGTGCTGGCTAAGGGTATCTTGTGCCCTTTCCAGCCGGCGGCGCCAGAGCTCAAGCTTCTTGTTTATGGGTCCTTGATTCGGACTGTTTCCAACCCCACCTTGGCCCGGCGGCGTGGTGGCCCCAGAATAGCTGCCGGGAAGGGGGTTGTAATCAACATCAGAATCCTCCGTTCGACGTCTGCTAATTGCTAGGCGCGGACTCGAGCTTCTCGTGTTGGACGGCGTGCCACGACGTCGAGGGGGTGGTGGGGGTGGAGGCTCGATGTTTCTTGGACTATCGCGACTCTTGGAGGACGAGCGGCTTGTCTGCTTTCGCCCGACGGGAGGTGCCTGTAGCATTTGGTCTGAGGAGTTCTGCATTTGTGACAAGGGGTGAAACGGTAAAGACTTCGTGGACGAGTTTGAGCTTGGGAATGATCGGGCAGATCGTGGCGGCGGCGCAGGCGGTAACTTTCGACCGTTATTGGGATCCTTGGTAGCCGCACTGGGGGTGGTCGGGGCGCTCTGTAAGGATGAAGGCTTCGGCGGCTTATGGGGAGGCTTGCGACCCCGAGCATCTGTAAGGCCAGCCTCATATTTTGGTGTTTGCGGCGTTGACGATCCGGACCCTGTGTGGTAGCTCGGAGGTGGGTCTTCAGAAAAATCTATTAGGTCTCCTTCGAGAGAGCCAGAGTTCTCTTCCCGAGGTGCGATCCCAGCACGTGGTGGCAAAGCTGGCCTACTCTTAGGGTCATCACTTGAGCTAACCCTAGGAGGCGTATCTTGGCGGGTACGCGAGGTCTTAGGGATGTTGCGAGCTTCCCTCGGATCGTACGCCGAATCAAAGTATCCCGCCTGTTCCGGCGTGGTGACATCTCGAATGAAAATGGCTTTGATCCGACTAGGATAAGCGACAGCGAGCTCGGTATACACCTCCAAGTCGGCCTCGCCGCTATCTCCGACTAGAAGGAACTTTCTTTCTGGAAAATCATTCATGATTTTCTCCAAGGTGCCTTTCTTTCGCTCAGCCACGGGCTCGAAAATCCCTTGAAGCATGCCAGTGTACCGTTTCAGGTGCAACGAGCCCGGAGGCAGACCAGCGAGTTTGAAGTAGGTTGCAATGACGGGATAGAGCTGCCATGGGCTATTCGAGCAATAGTGTATCCTCACGCCCATATTGTGCAAGGTATTGTACCAATCCTTAACGCCATCAATGGTTAGATCCCCTAGGTCACGGACGAAAGTGTTTCGGAAGATCTCTTTGGCTCCTAGCGAGATATTAGAGCGTTTGATAGTGTCGTCGATGTCACTGATCAAGCTGACACCTCGCGGTTCGATGACTTGAACAGGTTCTGTGCAGGAGAGGTCTTCGCCTGCCAAGACACGCACATGGGTGGGAATGAAATCAAGGGCCGCTCGTATAGCGAAGTGGCCTGAATCGTCTGTCATTACCGTACGAGACTGTGACTGTTTATCGTTGAAAAAGAACAGTACAATGGGGAGCTGGACCAGGGGGGTGGTCATGAAAGGTCCAATGCGTGCCATCAGATTCGCATTCGCAACAGCTAGTTCTGCATCTGTCAACGTAGAAGAACCCCTGAACGTACCCGCCCTTGCAGACAATGTAGGTGACGGCGGCGCAAGCTGGGACGTCCCACTCCCGCTTGAGTCGTGTCTCCGTGTATCACCTTCTTCCTCGGAATCCTCATCCTTAGGCCGTTCGCTGTATCCTCCTTGCTGTGCAGCTAACTCTTCTGCCCACCCTTTGCGCTCTATCTCGCGAGCTTCGCGTGCGATACTTTCCTTTTCCCGCTCTTCCTCAGTTCGTTGGGTTGTCCCAAACGAGGAATTGCTATTGGACATGTTATCGGCTTGCTGCAATCTAGGGGCCGGAATCCCGCTCAGTTGTCTTGCAAGCCCTATTAAAACTCGGTTGCGACGCGTCATGGGGCCCTTGTGAGGGTTATATATCCAACCCCGCACATCTACGTCCATAATAGCCTTCTCATCTTCATGACGAGCCCATTCATCCCTCCAGTATTCCTGGTCATCAATGGCCACGCTTGAAGGATTCTGTGGCCCGCCAACCTGCCGGTCTCTCTTCTTGATGTGTCGTTTAGCATACGACGGGAACAAAACCATTTGCTCACTGCCGTTTGTGGTGATTGCTATGTCGGGGAAAGAACTAGGAATGCTGATATTGGATATATCCGAAGTATCCATCTCACCCGACCTCGTCTGGTTGTATGATTCCTTGATCTCATTCACGGCGACGGCGCCAGCCCTGTATACGCTACCAGCCATGGCGGCGAGCTTCCTCCTCCTGGCGCCCCTTTCCCGGCCGCCTTCGGTGCCATAGTTACCGCTGCCGGGGCCATACCCTGCCATGGAGGTCGTGTTCCCAGAACGGCTTGCAGACGTCCCATGCTTTATACTCCTAGCGGCAGGCCGGCCAAGGAACAGCCGCCAAGCTCGGTCTACAAGCCGTGACTCTTCTTGGCGACGGCGCTGGCGCTCGATGATATATCTATAAATCCGGCTCTGAAATCGATGTTTGTAGTAGGGTAGAGTATCAAGGTGGAATCCAATGAGCCGTTCGCGATAACGATTTCGGAGGTTCAACGGGAAGAGCAATTGAAGAAGGCCCTGTCGGTGGTGGGGACGCGGACGCAAGAAGAAGCGACGAGGAGGCGCCAGCGTGGCTTGTGGTCCAGATGCTTAATCAAGGAGAACTTTTATATTTGTACGAATCGACTTCTGGTAGAGAGAAACTATCACTTCTACAAGATTATGGCACTGGAAATTGATGTCGCGCAGGAATTCAGCGGATAAGCGCACAAACGAGGTTTGAGGGATCGAAGCTACTGCTAGTACTAAACGCACTTGCAAAGTACAAATTGCAGGGTTTTAAGTTAGTTGTTGCTAGGTAGTTCTTAAGAACAAGGAAAGATAATAATAATAATTATAATAGTTAACTAGTTACTATTAATTTTAAAACTTTAAATACAAGCGGCATCTGCCTGCCTATCTACATATGTACACAAACCTCAAATGACATCAGTTTGTACATCAAATGCCATATGGGCAAATACGTACCAGATCATCTGGACCTGCAGCCATTATAAATCTAGACAGGTATGTTAATAACCCCGAGAATGCCATTTTGATATATCAGTTTAAGCAACTACCGTAGTCAATGGTTTTTGCTGATGTGCTCTATGCATGTAACAAGTGTGTTTCGGCGGGGCATTAGAGGTTAGGTACATGTTTACAGGCACTCACTTGACTTGTAGATACCTGGAAATAGTGGATGTAGGGGCTGATAGAAGGCAATTGATTGGCTGACAGTGCAAAGAATCTTGCTGTAGAGGCGGCCATCCAAACAAATCGCCGGATTCAATTCCCAAGAGACTGAATGGCATCTGTCAGAGCAATCTATCAATGGCGCGACCATTCTCTGTTGGCTTCGATTATATTTCCCCCCAAACCCCCAAAATTTACTCTCGAAGTCCCCTTGTTGACATTACTTAACAACATACTTTGTACCGCGACCTTCGATTTCATTCACACAAGACATACTGCATCATTCAGTTTCATAAGCGTTTTCGAGACCAGCGTAGTACCTTGGATCGGCCACCTACATAGACCTTGTTCCTCGGGCGTTGCATTTCAAACGATCAAAGCAAAACAAGCCCGTAAACATGGGAGAATCACGGTAAGTGAACCAAATGCCTTGCGTAGCATTCCCACTACTATCACTACAAAGCAAGGAGAGCTAACTCGAACTTTTACTTGTCTCGCATAGACAAGAGCTTGTAGCATGGCTTAACAGCCTTCTACAACTCAACATGACCAAAGTCGAGCAATGCGGTACTGGGTAAGCTAGAAATTTGATTATTTATTTTCATGTACCCCTCCCCCGCCACGGTAACAAAACCACGGAAACGAAACATGCACAGAATACAAGGTTTCTTTCAGCCTCGCATTACCGACCACATTACGTCGATGACTACCTACCTACCTTCAACGACTTGGGCGAACATGAAGCATATTCTTTTCTCTTGGTCTTATGTCTTCGCCAACTCTAAATATCATGGCACCCATAGCTAATATCGACCCTCCCGTAATATAGCGCTGCCTTGTGCCAGGTTTTCGACAGCATCTTCCTTGATGTGCCTATGTCGCGTGTCAAGTTCAATGCCAACAGCGAATATGCCTACGTCCAGAACTTCAAGGTTCTACAAAGTAAGTCTACTAACCCGCTGCACGTCTTGCTGACACTTCTCCTTACCGTACTTATGCTCATTTCCCACTTCCTTAGGCACATTTACTAAGCACCGCGTCGACAAGCCCATCCCCGTCGAAGCCCTCACCAAATGTAAGATGCAGGACAACCTCGAGTTTCTGCAATGGACCAAGAAATTCTGGGACCAGTACTATCCCGGTGGAGAGTACGATGCCGTTGCACGGAGAAAAGGAGGCACCTTGCCTCCCGGCGGCCCCAGCAGCCGGGTCGCAGCGGGAAGCGCCGGTGCAGTTCGGAGGGGAACTACCCCTACCACAGGCCCCCGCGTGGGTACCAAGGCCGGTGGCGGTGGTGCTGCATCGGCAGCTCTTCTGCAGGAGAATACCTCGTTGAAGGAGACAGTCGTGGGCCTCGAGCGCGAGCGGGACTTCTACTTCAGCAAACTACGAGATATCGAACTGTTGATTCAGCAGGCCGTGGAGGAGGATCCGGAAATCGAGAAGCAGGAGGACGGCCTCATCAAGTCGATCCAGGCGATATTATACTCCACCGAAGAGGGATTCGAGATCCCGGCCGAGGGGGAAGCGCTGGATGACCAGGAGACATTCTAAGATAAGCGCACATCGACAATTTAGAGCGTACGAAGTAATGAAGATAACAGAGGCAGGTCACGACAAAGGGATGCCAGGAAAGCAAGCTGTATAAGAGTACCGAACGAGCTGAGGCAAAACGTGCATGTTTGGAGAGTAATCCACCAAGGAAGGCATCGAATCTCCCCATAGCATGATGTTTCCCGGTGTTTGGGGTCAAACTCGATGCGTTAATGGTATAGAAGAAGATGTGGTAATGGAATTCTACCGGATTCCCAAACAACATCTTCCAACGAGGATTAGTTATGTGTCTGTCAGAAGAACACATCAACGCCTAACACTGTTATTTCGTCTCCTCCTATCGGTGACCTTGTCCATTTGAGATGTCTTTTTTCTTCTACTGCTTCCACTTTGTGCTAAAACGGTTCCTCAGATACATCTCCCTTGGAGTAGCCAGGCTACCGCAAAACAAGATATCATCCGAAGTGGGAATATGCTGGCAACTTATAAGTGGATACATGTAGGTATAGAGTGATGGGGATGCACCCTGCTACCACCAACACTAATAAATCATATTGTCAGATCTATTCATCTTGAGTCACTGTTAAATCCTTGTTGATGTAGTACCGTGTGCCTGCTTAAGCAGAAGAGTACCAATTTAGCACACTTCACGGAAGGCAAGTAGCAACACCCAACCTTGATGCTGAAGCACATGGATTAATTTATCTACCTGTCGTCTAGGTATCTACCTACTTAAGATATCTTCGGTATGCTGCATGCAGACATGTGGGTGTAGAATTGCGTAACTCAGCAGGAGCTGCAGGGAAGTAGAAGAGAGCAGCAGGCGTAGCAGCAATAAAGTTCGCTGTTGCAGGACGAACAACCACCGGTCTGGATACTAATATGGCGCGCCAAGTCTATTACATTCAATGCATTTGTTCACCTGACCGCAGTAATTCACGTTCCTTCCAGCTTGGAGTTGAGTGCCTGCCCTAAAACGCCGCCTGCAGACACTCATCGCAACGTACCTACATACTTGGTGGGATGGCACTTGTGTTCGAAGCTATTCGCAACAAACATTACTTGTCTGTCATTAAGACTTGGCAACAGCACTCCATCGCTTGACAAACTCCGTTTGCTGTCACTTCCACATCGTTTTGGGTCGGTTATGCCCTCTGTAATTTAATCATCTGCTTTCCTAGTCCACCCTCCGTCGCAAGTTGCAAGTGTTTGCATATCCTCACCCCGAGCATACCGACCTCACGCTATATAGCATATCTGTACCTTACCCATGACATTAACGGAGCTTATTTACAATTAACGCCGGCCTCGCGATGGCTCCAACACGAGACCGCCTACCGGGCTCGAACATATCTCCGTCCACTCACCATGCGATGGGGGCAGGAACCAAATCTAGCCCGAGACTGCAAGCCCAGCGTAGCTCCATGCGCCGCGCTCTGCATCAAAGTCTAGGGTCACTTGTTGGCGCCGGAAATACCGGCGCGGCCCCTGGAAGCTCGAAGGATAACAATGTATTAGGTCATAGTAGTCCAATTTCTACGACAACCTCACAACTAGAACCTCAGGCCCTGATGCAAGGAAACGGAACGGTAGTGTTCGGCAAAGAAAAGTTATCCGAATCCCAGGTTAACTTGTCTTGTTCTTCTTCGTTTGCCAACGCTGCAGTATATAAGTTAACTCCGCAGCGCAGCTCGCTCCGAAGAGCAATCCGTGAGAGTGTGAATGAGACGAACATTGGCAGTGAGGGTCTTGTTCAGTTGATAGACAACGCGCAGCCTAACGTATCACGGACCTCGCAACCAGGAGCCGTTCCGGCAGCACCGAAGAGAGTCAATCGCCGACAGGGCGTTTGTTCCGGCCCTCAGCGAAGCTCACTTCGTAGAGCTATTCGTGAGAGCCAGCAGGTGGGCATACGGAGCACTCACCGAAACAATATTGCCAAGCAAGACTCCGTGGGTGAAGATGTCACTTTCAGCCTTGATAAGTCTACCAACTCGAGATGTGCTTACAGTCTCAGTGGCAAGGCAGATAATCCAATCCTACTAAAAACCCCTCCGCCGAAACTTGATCCTGATGACCCCTTAACTTCCCTTCCGGCAAGCTGGGTAGGCCAACTATCACGGAACATAAGCCCACCCAGCACTCCTATCTCGCCCGTTTCGGATATTTCACTCTCCACTATGACTTCCTTTCATCCCGAAGCTACCATTAAAGCTCGAAAAGCAACGCATGCGCGACCTCGTACGGCAAAGGCTCCAAGCACCGAACGTCTACCTCGTGGCTTTACACCAGCTACGGATTTGAAATCGGCACCGGAGCCAAATTGCGGATCAGCCCTCCCTAATGATGTTCAACGCGATATTCCGACCTTGACAGCTGCAGAGAAGAATCCGCCGCGCAGTGCAAAGTGCCAGGACAGCCGCCTTGATTCCGAGACACAAACAGGACGCAGAGGTTGGCATAAAGTGCACCAGATAGTCAACGACGCCCCTAGTGGACTTTATCTAGTAGAATGGGAGGGTCGAGACCCCCGTACAGGAGTCATGGTAAGTTCGATACACTATGAAATCTTGTAATATCTGTAAAAGCGAGTAGCATCACGTCCAGGGAGAGAAGTCTTCGACGCAGTTGCTCTGTTTCCTAAACTTGACCGTTCATCAGGTGTCTCATAAGATTGCTAATGCTTATTTCTCTAGTGGCCTGCATCTTGGGTACGTACTTGCCATTCTTTGCGTCGAACATATCACGGTCAAGCCCGTCACCACCCCGGACATAAGCAATGGAGGCATCATTTAGTCTCCCATACGTACCCAACTACAAAACAATGCTTTTTCCTACTCGGCCATGCCGTTCAGTAGATCGTTTTAATGAGTTACGGAAACTGACCTAACCGTTCCTTCTATCTAGGTCAAGGCTAAAGACGTCTCAGTGAGCGCCATTCGCGACTGGGAAGAACGCAAACGCCAGATCTTGCTTCAATATGGCGACGAATCTTCAATTCGATAACCGCTACCTATGAAATACCCCGAGCTTGCATATTTATTGTGAGCTCTCTCTCTCACTTACAAGGAAGCACTATCTTATCAACGCTATTACTACCACCGCATTCGATATTTGAGGAACCATACCATAGCCGGAGGGCAGACATGTCGAACGCTTTCAGTATCTGGCTCTCTGGTCATACATAGGTATATTAGCTTTAGCCTATAATTACTTAGTCTTAGTCTTAATCCATCTGCTACTACTCATGAAAAGGAAAGAAAAAAGGGAGGCGAAGGAAGCCGGCTAGTGGATATCTTTACTTAAGCAGGCAGGCACATTATATGAATGAAAATGAAAAATCAAGGGAGTTTGACGAGATGATTTCAATATATGTTGATCTCTGAACTGAGCCGTGAGGCTTTGTAGATAGCATAGCGTACGTAAGATATGCCTCCCTCGGTACCTAAGCACCTACTTACTTAATACCCCAACGGCCATTGAGTGGGTGTACAATACCTACCTAGGTAAGAGGCATGCATGTACTACACGTACCACAATAGCATGCCAGCTCTTCCAACAAGGACTATTACCACCTTTGGCCCAATAGTCAAGTGGTAAGAATTAGTCGCCAGGAATAACCGCCCTCACGGTCTGAAGTCGTGCGCCGTTTTCCGGTTGAACGTTGGGATGCCGGCGAGAAGAAGTCGGGAAAATGCTACCTCTCAAAAATATATATATATATATATATATTTGGTTTCTGGGTTTAAATGCGATTGGCTAGGCACTTAGACAGCCAGCCCTTCTCCCATTAAAATTGTGTAGACGCTGCGTGTTCGAGTACGGGATAAAGCTCTTTGAGTTGATTTTTGATTTTTTAAAACAAGCATAAGATAGAAACAAAATATGTTTTGGGAAAGGTAGCCACTTGACTGATTGGGAATCAGAATGTAGGCTCTATAACTGACTACCTAATACGAGCGAGGGTTTTTGGTGTAGAAAAACAAGACCGAGTTAACGTGCTTCAGCCAAACGTCGTTATTCATCGAGTAGATACTATGTAGGCAGATGCGGTATATTTCAGGCCTTGTATAACCTCCCGCAGGATGAGTCAGTCGGCTGTTCCATGATTATCTTATTTGCCTGGAACGGATCGGGCCACATGACAGTAACCCCCAAGATACTATCGAAGTAACTAACCTTGTAGACGTAGCTACCTAGAAGGCATGTGAGTCAGGCACTCGGGATCAGGAACGAAAGGGCTCGGAGTAGCTTTTGAGGACCAAGGTAGTGTATATGATGAGCTAGAAAAGTGAAGCTGGTGGCATGAAACTAAAACTGGCGTTTTGGATATTCGAGATGATGGGATTCCTGCTTCCGATCAGCGAGGGAAATTAGAGCTCGGTGACTTCCCAATAAATAGAAAGAGTCACCCCTACCGAGCGCGGCGTCGGGTCTGAAAAAGTCAATGTAGCCCTGGTAATTGGTCCATCTCGGTAAACGTTCGCCGTAATGGTCATAGCCACGCCGTACGTTGCGCCTCCCGCCGCCGCCGAGAGCCCAGTATAAATAATCCCGTGTGGTATGGGGAGTAGCGACTAAGTTAGATGTTCCCCGTTACTCGCGACAAGTTCCTTCCTACTCTAGCACGATGTTGACTGCCATGCCGTAGGCGGAGCTCAGTATTAGATAGTAAGGCAGTAGAGACAAGAGTGCCAAGAGTGTCTTCATTGCTACTAAGTTAAGTGTTCTAGGGTGGGACTGGCCGCCAAGGGGCCTGCATTTATTTTCGATTTTTCCTTGCGTAGATAGCTTCACTTTTACTCGTCGCTGTGCTGCCTCATGCGATCAATTGACTCCGTACCGACGTGCCTAGATTGCCAACACGTGTTACCTCTCAAAGTAGGTACCTGCATGCAAATAAGCTTTGTGGCTCCGTTTATAGCCGTGCTCGTGAAGACGCTAAGGCAGTACTACTGCATACCTACTTAATCATCCTTTCTGTTTATCATCTGCAGAGCGCTACACGAGTGGCGTCGCGAATCCTGCTTTTACGCAATTTCAGTAGAGATTATTACATATCTCCAATTCTTGATTGCCTCAGCCAGGCACCTAAGGCTTACATAGATAGGTAGGTAATTGAAATTGTCCCCGCCGAGGATATCTCACATATATCATCTACTCGGAGTGGTTTCGGAAAGAGAATGCCGAACTGATCTCCAACTCGGCCAATGTAGTCCCCCACAACGGCACCGACGCATCGCGCGTGAAACACTTGTCCCGACCCGCGCCCCGCAAACGTCGGCTCCATAATCGCAGTAGCGCACCTGTTATCCGCGCCGCCACATAAGTCCCGCTTCCTTGCGTCTCTTCCGTCGGTCTAGGGATCGATCATTCACGAAAACAGCGCAGCCGGAGGGTTACTTATTTTGCCTAACTACCTCCTACCCACCTAGCCAGTCAATTAGTAAGCACATAATCCAAAATCACGCCCTCTCTCGTTCTCATCTCTCTGTCGTACGATATTCGACTTTTAGCTTTCTACCATTATCTATACCCTCAAATAAGCAAGCAAGCTCCCACCCAAGGGGAGCAAAAAATAAAAAAACCGATCGATAAGTACTGTAGAGAGAATAAAAACAAAAAGATGCGGTGAGTGCGGATCGAACGCACGACCTTCAGATTTGATGAATGAAGTTATGGCTTCAGTCTGACGCTCTCCCAACTGAGCTATCCCCGCTTGATTGACTCGTTGATTTGTTGAGTTGAAGCCTTGTTATCGGGATATAATAGTTGGTCTGGGCCCGTTCGTTTAGGTGGGCGCTAGTTTGGTCGCTTAGCAATGCTAATAGCTAGGTAACTTAGGTAATTTAGGGCTTTGATCTGATAGTACTGGAAGAGTCCTATATAGGAGAAGTCATACTTAAAGAAAGTTTTCTAGATATTTCACTCATGTCCCTATACTCCCTTTTTACCATTCCTGTCATTGATTGCTGCCTTAGACAGACCGTTCGGTCGTTGCTGACGATCTCAACGGTTTTGTATCCTGGTCGGACGTTGTGATGCTTTGACATGGGTTAACCCTGCTAGGGGGTACTAGTAAGTGGGTGTTATTTATCGGGTAAGCTCTACCACAAGGGGGTCTCAAGGGGCCGCACTGTTAGAGGCACCGGGCAGAGTGGGGTACGACAAAAACCACACACTCGTCCCAAACCCGCTTACGGCCACCAAATAACCGCTATGACCATCGTCATTTCTACCTACGTTACTCTATGACAACGGTGTCAATTATGTTGTAATTTATATTTTTATGAAGGGCAGAGGACAACAAATCTTTTTGTGTAAGTTATACATTTTTGTTATTTTTTTCTAAATTTTGAAATGGGGGCCTAAAAATACGATACTCTGCGGAGGGCTAAGGTCTGTGGAGCTGTTGAGTACTGCGAGGCCCGCAACCTTATGGGCTAAGGGGTTTTAAAACGCAACATTTTCGATGACCTAGAAAGCATGCTATAGCGATGGCTTAATATTATTAAAGCTGGAAATAAACGGATTGCTTATTAAATTGTATGTAAATATGTTTTTTAGAGTTCTATAATTATTATGGCGGCTAAAAATTACGCTTAAAGTGAAGGTGTCATGGCGGTTGTTTGGTGAGAAAATGGCGGTTTGGGACGAGTGTGTGGTTTTTGTCGTACCCCACTCTGCACCGGGTGTCAGACAATACCCAGTCATAACAAAATGATCCGCCAGATACCTGCTTACTAAGGAGCTACGCAGATACTCGGTGTCCATTTACGGCCGAAAAAGATGACATGATGCCGGTGGGACAGCTCCTTGCACATCCTTGCGCTCTTACATGCTGCTTTGCTGTTCTGCATCATCGCGGCCGCCACGGTTCTGCTGCGCAATAAACGGAGCGCGCAACCGCTTGGCAAGCAAGGGGATGGAGAATTTCAAAATCATATAGAACAAGTCTTTATTCCAATCCTTTTCATTTCAAGTTTCTCACTTTGAGCACAACTTGCCCCTGTCCCCCTGTCCACCCCCTCGCTGTTCAACCCAGGTACAGGCTACGGCTCAGTTGCAAACGCGCAAGATGGCTTCTCATGTTCAGCACCCGAACCTGCCTCTTCCTGATTACTTCTCCAAGTTTGCAAATATCTACGTTCGTCAGACGGGCCACTCGACGCTCGATATTCTCGCTGATGTGATCACGCAAAATATACAAACATCTGCGCAGCCCATTGGGCCGGATTCCGTTGTCCACGATACCGCCGCAGGGCCAGGAATAGGTGCTGCCGCCATAGTTGCGAGCCTCGCCAAGGAGCAACTTCCTAAAGAGATACTAGTTTCGGACAATGTTCCGATGATGGTGTCGGCCGCCCGGGACTCGCTCGTCGGCTCGGCATCCGCGCTACCCCATGTGGAATGCAAGGAGCTCGATTCGCAGGATCTGTCGTCGATCCGGGATAATTACTTCACCCACTCCATTGACAACTTCAGCATCTTCACCTTCATCCGGCCCGTCGACGCTATCCGCGAGTGTTATCGTACCTTGCGCCCCGGCGGCCTCGCCGTAGTGACCTGTTGGCGTCGGTTTGCTCCCATGTTCATCGTGCACGCTGCCCAGAAGAAGATCCGCTCCGACCTGCCGCTCATGCCCACGCCAAATCCCCAGTTTTTCGAAGAGGGTGTTCTAGAAAAAGTGGTCAGGGAGGGCGGCTTCACTAACACGACATTGGTCGAGAAAGTCCTGGTTGTTACCGACGAGGAGAATATTGCAGGACTGACGGCGTTCCTGGTAGGTCCTATGATGAGCAAGGCGCGCGAGGGGTACACCGATGCGGAGCAAGCCAAATGGCCCGAAGCCGTTAACCAGTCTGTAAAGGAAGAAATAGACCTGTTTGGTGGTGTTCGGTTTGAGGCATACGTTCTACTGGCTACGAAATAGAGAGATGCGAGCGTATTTGTACGTGATGAGCCTACCAGGTTATGAGGCGAGGGTGAGATATGGGCTCGGCGCTATTCTGCATAAGCAGTATAATAACTATACTGAACTGGTCTGATTAACCACTTATTCCCTCGTAGCATAGGTGTAGCAGCACCAGCATCGCCATATCGGAGTCTCCGCCTATCTAGCACCATGCTCCAGTGCGCATAAATAAGAGTGATTGATCAATTGGTCGCTCTCCTAAGGCGAAATACGAACAAACTTTTGTATTATAATGACGGCACGGGACATCATGACAGCAGGGTAGAGCGTGTGGAGGTCGGGACTCGACTGGCATCCCTGGTTTAAGAACTTGTTGTGCGTATTTTTAACCTCGAAAGATTATTTGAGGCTGCTGTAATGAATTGTCTACATCTATACAAAAATCAATACCCTAGTACTTAGATTGATGGCCATCTCGGTTGACGCGCCGTGCGTAAAGGCCTGGATTGTGTCCGTCTGCCCCTAGTTGAGGTGGGTGGGTCATCCCTGCTACATAGGTGGGTATGTGAGTAACCCAGGTGGGTGGTGATTACCGGGTAGGCTCCGCTAATAGGGAGGCGGGGTAGGAATAAACTATATATGTCTCAGTCAAGGCGCAAACCAGTACCGGAAGAGACACGCCGCTTCGCGTCTCGGGGCATGCTGTGTTGGTATGCTCTTTTGTTAGTTCACATTGGGAAGGAATAACTTAATGAGTTTAGAACTGGATTTGCATGACATCCATGAGTGAGTTCTTTCCCCCCCTCAGGGGAATCGTGCCGCACGAGCGAGCCGACGCGCTGCGCGTCCTGGTTCCAGGTGTACTTAGCCGCAGAGCAGAACGGTGGGCTTGTCGACTCCGTCCTGGTGGTTGTAAGATGGGGCATGCACCTGCGAATCAGCTCGTCCCATCGAACCCAGCCCAGCCTTCGTGATCCCGCAGTCCGTTCGGTGATCCACCACAGTCGCAAGAACCTGATGGTGATCTTGTTGCGCTTTTGTCTGGTCCATCTTCTGTAGGGACCCCAGCGTCGTGGTGAAGAAGACGGTGTCGTAGACGAAGTCTTTGCCTTCGCCTTGGACGTCGACAGCGATTATCTCGGGAATGTCCGCCATATACTACAGGGCATTGCCCTCGGTCTTAGTCCTCAATTATTCCCACACTTCTTTCAGCTTATTGCGACCAACCACATTTATGGGGGTATTATCTGGTGCGGGCCTGGTCTCCCATTCGGACATGAAGAGAGGTTTCTAGCGGGTTCTTGTCATAGTCCATACTGCCGGAGGGTCCGTTATACACATATTGTTATTGCACATAGAATGAAAGTATCTCTGTGAAGCAGAGACTTCCTGTATCTACTTATATAGGGGTAGGTGTAGTCCGCGCCCAGTGTCCGTGCTTCGGGCCGGGGCTGGTCCGGGTCAGAACCATGATAGTTCCTTTCGTAAGGCAAAATTGATGCCAGACACAGCAGGACCCGTACGTCATTAAATAAAGGCTATGACCCCAAGAAAGGCGGAGGCCGAGGACTAGATTGTTATATCCCATTTCTGGAGCTATATGAAAGACCAACCCGAGGAAAAATCTATGTGAATGGAAGGAGGCCACTCGAAATATCTGCAAATCTATTCCAACTGCTTCGTCTATGAGAGCGGCGAATGATCATTACGCAGAATGGATTGGTCGGTCTGGCACCCAGAGCAGTTGCGAAGGTGACATCGTGTGCCGTCTCTTAGGCTCTTAGGTCCCGTTTATCATCTGACACTGCTGCGACGAGAGGACTTATTGTATTATGGGCGACGCATATGTGCACGGCCAGGTAGAAAGGAGCACAGATCACCCGTGGGAAGATTTTTTATTCCATTAAGGGCCGATGCACTTTGTTAGGGTATAGTTAGACTCCGCTCGAATACACACATTTCTTCGCTTACACGTGGTGATGATACCTAATCTTTTCATTCTGCTACGTAGCCTCACGCCCTTCAATTACCAGAGTGTTTCCCACATACTAGACATCTAATAAAGCACTTTCTATACTATTATTTCCCTAAACACAAGGTACAACCTCTCTTTGTCACTCTTCTGCGGCTCATGACATACCAGTCTGGGTTTTCTTATATCAAAGGAACTAGACAAAGATGTGTTCACCTAAAACAAACTTAATAGCTGTTTTCGCGCATGCTTATAAGGAAAGCCTATAGGCCTAATGTGATACCCTCCTACTAGCTGGTAGCCATGACCTCTTGCCATCGTCGCAAGTAACTTGACGCTGTATCTTAAGATAACTGAAGAGCTTCACATACAGTTCTTGCATACATCATCATCAATATCATCATTATGGAGGACAACACCCGAGGAAGCACCAATCCTAGCACTAGTGGTGAGGATACGAAAACGGCCCCTCTGAGCAATTCCACGCCTGCTACTTCAGAGCCACCATCCTCTCTTTTCATTGACTCCCCACAAAGTACGGTCGTAAACAGCGACAGCAACAGCAACAGCAACAGCAACAGCAACAAGAACAGCGGCGTTAGCTCCATTTATCTCGCGGGATACGCAAAGCGAATAAGCCAATACCTCAGCCTCAAATCCTTTCGAAGAACCTCAGCCGCTGCTGTCGGCAAGGTAAATAATAAGATCAATAATAATTTCGGGGGAGGAATATGGGCGCCAATAGACATGATAGATGTCATCATCGCAATTCTCCTCGCCTTGTCGATTGTTCTAGGTTTCTTGGTCTATTGGACGTATTATTGTCGCAGCGATGTCAATAATGCAGGCGCAGGCGGGAGGAGAACGTGCGAACATTCCGTCGTTATAGTCACGGCGCCGCTGCGCTCGTGGATTTCGACGTATGAGAATGCTGGTCTCGCGTTCGTACAGCAGTGGTCGGGAATTCTGGACGATAATGGGGAGTGTGATTGCAGAGACCTTGGGGGGAGGTTGACTAGGGGTGAGATCGACTAGGTTAGGGGTTGTTGAGATGCAAGTAGTTGTGATACGGTTGCGGTAGTTTCAAGTCTTGGTATGTTCGCATTCAGGTTTTCTAGTCATAACTCATAATCTGGTGACGTTAGAGGGTGAGTCTTATCTGTAAATAGTATCTTCATTGAAAACTTCATTGCTGATATTCCAACTTTTTCTACATACTCATGTCTTAAAACAACCCTCCCCCGACCGACCCCAGTCTATTACTAATAATGATTAACAGCAAAAACATGTGCTTCTAGTTAGTTACTTGGTTCATATAATATCCCAAACCCCGGTAAATCCGTAACCAGTAACATTTCTGTCGTTTCTCATGTCATAAATACTCTCGTTCACTCTCTATACGGTACGTACCGCCAACCCTAATGCCATCCACGCTTAAGCGACAGCCGACTTGTCGTGGGGCGTGATGGGTAGAGTGACTGGTGTGCAGTCGATGATCCGGCTGGAATAGATCTGACCGGGCTGCCAATTAGGGTTCTGGTAGTTGTCCTCCGTGCAGTCCAGGGTCAGGTTAGCCGTGCCTTGGGCACTGAAAGTGATGCTAGTAATTATACGTTAGTATATATGTACAATACCACAAGAGGATAGTAAGACAAGGTAAAGAACTTACGGGTACTGCGGGTCCTCATCAGTGCAAGTCCAGGTCTGGTTGACGTCAAGGCGACCGGAGGGCCGGCTGAAGGCGAAGGTCGTCTTTATATTGGACCCGTCTGGCTGCTCGCACTGGTAGTCAAAGTTGCCGTAGAAGAAGTCGCTCAGCTGGGTGCTGTACCCGCTGCACGAGACCTTGTCGGGGAACGCCGGGTTCGTGATATTGAAGTCCACTGTGCCCGACGAGATCTGGTGTGCCGGCGTCGAGAAGGTGTAGCTCGCGTGGTATGTGAAGGCCTCGACGTTCCAGGCGAAGTCGCTGAATGATATCGAGGTGCAACCCGGCTCGCCGCCACGGGTGCTTAGGCCGCGGGGAGCGGCAAGGGCCAAGGGGGCGAATGTGGCGATGGTTCCAATAAAGCTACGCATTTTGATAGACTGCTTGGTATTGCCTTGGATTTCCAAGATTAAGTGTATGAGGGCGATGTGAAGATGAGCTATTGTAGCTGAAGCGAGATTTTTGAGCGGGGGATTACGACAGTATTATATAGTTGAAGTGATCTAAGATAGGTTTTGCTGGCTCTAGCTTAGCTAGGGTCTTTATAGGCTTAGTGATGTGGAATGCATTTTCTGTTTCCATCGCGACGGCTTCTTGACTCTTATATACTGGGATATTTTGTGGATGCACACGCCCGACTACCCGACGATCCCGACAAAGGCATCCCGCGCAAACGTTACCTTCACAACAAAGAGGCTTCCCATGCTGACGGAAGAAAATCGAAGGCTAGAACGATGGAACGTTCAACAATACTCTCATGACCATAATCACTATACCGACCATGCTGTATTGGTATACGATGTCGCCCTGCGCTTCAGTATTCTACCTAATACGAATAAGCCATGACGTCGGCAGATGATCTTGACCGATATCAAACTGTGTATGTCCATACATATGTACTTCGATCGCCAAGAGCTCGTATTCTGGCGTACCCGACTGACAGATTGCGGGGCTATAGGGCAAAAGCTCAGCTAGTGGCACTTACTGTACATAGTATAGCAATATTAGCAGTACGTATTAGTTAGTCGCTGAGGGAAATTCAAAATGGTATTAGTGTGAGGCAGTAAGAAGAAAAGGCGGTCTCTTCGCTCACCGGGTATTCCGTCAATTACTTTGCTAGCTTTGCTTGCAAGCTGCACGGAATATGGAGCTATGGGAGAAAATAATGGGTATTCTAAAGACAGTGCATGGGAAGAAACGAAGGTTTTCGTTGTCTTAGACAGGTTGTACGGATAGCCGTTGAAAATTTGTTAACGACTTTGAAGGTGGTGCGTCCATGCCTTAGCGAGTTGGTACATCTGTAGTGGCGTAAAGATGCTGCTATAGGGTAGCATTGGGTAGGCAGGTATTTTCTACAAGGTAGGGTGTCCTTGCGCCGGGACCCTCCGGATCGCCCGACCCCTTGCACCCAGCCTCTTCTTTTTGCATATTAAGCTTATCTTCGTCCTGTCGCTAAGATGTGAAGTCGCGAGGCCCTCAATTATCTATTTTTGGGCTACCCGTCTGCAGTACGGACCCTACATACAGATTATATGTTTTATTTCTATTGCTAATGCCTTCGGGCCTACTGTACCATACCTTACCTAGCGATATGCGGTGCTCCGACGAATTAGGCCAAGCCCAGCGTGCTGCGGCGTGCCTTGCTGATGTAGCATTCCGAGCTCTATCTCGTATGTTACCACAGGATAAGCTGTACAGCTTGTAGCTTCGATTTACTCTGTCGCGGTAGCTAACGTGGTTACCTTTCGTCTCGGCGTCGCGATACGAGTTCCAAAACACGTGGTTCGACGCACGAGATGACCATCTCGGTGGCGCTCTGCAATTTTTGAGCGTCATCTTCCATCGACAAGGGTCGTGTTACACGAACCATCGGAGGGAAAGAAATATGAGAGGTCAAGGTACGCCGTATTGGCTGTGCGGAATGCTGCATTGCGTCCTCCTTTCAGCCGTTGCAGCCTGTGATTACGAACGCAATGAACATATCTCGATTGTGCTTGGGTTGCGATAATGTTATATCTCTTGGACTTCTGCCTCTCGTGGCTTATTGAATGCCGCGCGTCCGGTATAAGTTACTGGCTTGTACCTGGTTGCCTTGATAAATGCTCGGAGTCCTGGTGTACAAGACGTTGAACAATTCAGTGTCAGGAACTTGTCCAACCGGATTTAGTTCAACGTATACGTCTTCTGGTAGAGACAGAAGGCATAGAAACTGCATACCCCCCAGTATGAACACTACTCCCAAGTATCGCCCGTTCACCTGCTAAACTTCTAGGAACGGGAACTTTGCGACTGGTGAGGCTATCGTGCGTGATGTTAAAGATTGACAACAAAAGTACCGGACTCTTCGGTACAGCTGGCTCTGTTCTGTCCAAAAGCCGACTCTTACCCTTCTGTAAAAGCTGAGAAGTGCATCCCACGGTCACCGAGAGTGGCTGTTAAACTGTAGCCTATAGGCAACACGTAAGAACAAGGCTGCTAAGTTCTAGCTCTCTCGCTTAAAAGACGGCCGACGCCAAAAGGAATAACTCAAGGCTATGATGCCAGGTAGTGATCAAGCCATATGAACACTGACAGGCATCATACATGTCTGTCGAGAACTCAAATAGACATGAAGCAGAATACATTTCTTGATATACCTGAGAGCGCCAGACGGCGTATTTATCTCTATACAGGCATATGTCGGCACCGCCACGTTGTCTTACGGCCTTTTCAGTCAGTTGATAGTGCACACTTCCACGGATATGACCCGGACTTCAAGACCACGTTCAGCCTACTTCAAATATGCAAAGCTGTATACGACGAGGTGAAGACTCTCATCTTCTCCGAGAATCGGATTATTGCGCCTTATGATAACATCGACAACGCGCTTGCCCTGCTTTGGAATTTACCGCCTCATATCTGCTCCAAGCTGACCAAGTTGTGCATTCATCTGCATGTCGAGGCGCCATGGCCTGCCCGGTCACTCGAGAAGCATGTCCAGACCTTGTGGGGCCACAGACGGGATTGGGCTGATGGGCACAAAACAACTAAATATCGACAGGTTGAGACTCCTAACATCATGCGCCAAGGCCCTTCGAAATCATCATCAGAGTCGAGAATCGTATTATGGCAGGCAGTTGCCGAGCGTCTTCTATCCCACTCGCCTCCGGGGACGTTAACGATAGACCTGGTCTGCCACACTGCTGATTTCCAAACAATATCTGCCATTCTTCAACCCTTCGATGAGTACCCTGGAGTACTCAGAGACTTCAACGTCAACTTAGGGCGGCATGACGGCGTTGAGGTAACGTCTCGTTCCTTTTTCCCGTCTGATGCCCTCAAAAACGTAAAACTTCCCGTGACGTATCTCGGTTCTCCGAGTCCCATGCAACAATTTCGATATCTCGATTTACCCACAGAGATCCAGGAGCAGATTCTCGCCAATACTGATCTGGTGACCCCAAACAGGGAGGTCTACTGGCACGAAATAGTTGGATACGACAGGCGATATAAGTGCTGGGCGAACGAGAGCAAATTAGCTTTCTTATCGTTGGTAGAGGATGATTGTGACTTTCGAGTCTGCACTTTGAGCAACTGCCGCGATGTGGACTGTCTCCCCTGCTGCACACATCGGTGGAGACGCCACACCTCGTGCTTAAAGTGTTGGAGACCGCCGGGATCCCTCATGCTTGTCAATCGAGCCTTGTATGAAGAGGCCATCCGGGTGTTGTGGCGGTATAATCGCGTTATCATCTATCCTTGGAAGCCGGAGGTGAGCCATATAGCGGTCAATCCGGAAATGTACGACGATTCTATAACTATGCTATGGAGGGATCACGGAGTTTACATCAACTACTATACACTCCCTCCCCCCGCTAACCCGCTGAAGCGCCATCGTGAGGTAGGGTTGCAGACTGCTGCGTTCATGACGGGACATAGACGACCGCATGTTCTGCACCATATGAGAAATTTCGAGCTGGTCTTTGGTCTCACAGATTTTAAAGCGCCGGAGGCAAGAAAAGAGCAATGGCGCAATGCTCCCGCACAATTTGCTAAATACGCCAATGTCAAAGAACTGACGATCAGTGTCTACCTATCGAAGGCCAATTGTCTCCTAAAGTGGCCCCGTATAAGCGAAGAGGTTTTCGTCGCGCGCCAGTTTACCGATGCCGAGCTGATGGCCTAGTTCGCGGCCGAGGCACGATTACTCGAACCGTTGCGCGCGCTGCGACAGATGAAACGGTTTTTCGTTCATCTGGAGAGAAATCTCATAGTCCAAAACCTGTCAACAGCTGTGCCAGATGCTCTGGAACAGGAACTGGTAAAGGACAATTTCAGAAGGGCGGAGATCTTACTGGAGAAGATGGTCATGGGGGATGAGTATGATAGCACAGCATTTGGGGAGAATGCGCATCGATCTAGTCGGTGGATTACTCACCTGACCGAAGATTGCGAGCCTGGACGGGGCGGTGAGGTATAATAGATACCTTATACATCGCGATCAGTATGGATAACATATGCACCTGTCCTAGACGGCTGTGGCTTATTCTACCTATAGCACGGAGTCGTTATATAGGAAAGATAACTTTAAAACGTGAGATCTCTGCACCTATATAACATCTCTGTTCTTAGGAGTTTAGTTTGCCCGAACTGCGGGTGATGCTTTTGTACAACACCACTCGGTAATGATAACTAGGTACTTGTGGACATGGAGGAAAACGCCACTACAGTGGTGTTATATCTTGTGAATTGTTCTTCCAGGGGAGGAAATGACACCTCGATCGAGTATTGGCATGAACCGCTGCCCTTGTTTGAAACCGAAGAATTCCAGAGCGTAGAGACGACTCGGTACATGCCGTACGCATTGGCTAAGCGTGTCAGAGTTCAAATCGTGCCTAGTAATTGATGGCTTTTACATATGAGCCCGTAGCGAATTAAAGATGATGACTTCTTCAATCTTTAATCCATTTACACCGACTTGTCCTTCAAAAGACCCGTGGCAAAGATATCGACATCTCCGGAATACCTGAGAGCTCGAGTTTGGTACTGGATTTAGATTCACGCCGGGAGGTGAGAAAGCGTCAGGTACCTCGGATAGGATCCGAATAACTGGGGCCGTACGAGAAACATGCCGTCTCATATGATCGCCACTATGCGCACTGTGTACACGCGACCATCTCCGAACCTATTTGCAACGATGAGGTCAGTTGGGGGTGCCGAGCCAACCAACACATCAATCATTACCGCCAATCATATGACTGCCTAAACTTACGTAGCTTTGGTTACCGAGTTCTTCAATCACTAATACTATCTGAACATTGACAAGAGCACAACACAAAGTAGTGCACGGGTAGGTTCATGAACTTGAATAGTACCTCCCTAGCCTAAGCAACAACCTCTTTCATTCACTTAGTATTGTGCTACCTGACGTGGCCTAAGGTTGAATGCATCTGCAGTGTTCTTTGCCTCCTTGCTTGATCAAGTCATACTAGATTACCGACGGCCCAAACTTCGGGTTCTGAGTGTAGCACATCAACCATCAGAATAACCAAATGTCGGAGTGAGGAGGACCAAAAAAAACTATTACACATAAAATGGCACCGCCTGCCGAGATCTCGATCCCCACGACATCTCTACATACGCCGGCCGACAAGTCGAAGCCGTACACTCTTTACAACATCACATTGCGTCTTCCTTTACGAACATACGTGCACCAGAAGCGTTACTCCGAGTTCGCTACTCTACACCAGACCCTCACTAGCCAAGTCGGTGCTCCGCCGCCAGCTCCCTTACCTGCCAAGTCCTGGTTCAGATCCACACTCTCTTCCCCCGAGCTGACCGAAGACCGCCGGAGAGGCCTCGAGGCTTACCTACGTGCCATTGCGGAATCCCCCGACCGTCGATGGCGAGACACGCCTGCCTGGCGCACCTTTATGGGCCTGCCAGGACTGAACAGCGCCAGTAACAGTGCGGCGAGCGTGAGGGGCGGCGGCTATGGCATCCCAAACAGAGACGCGGCGAATGCCGCTGCGGCCCAGGACCCGGGGACATGGCTGGACTTACATGCAGAGATGAAGAGAGATTTTCAAGAAGCTCGGAGGTGTCTAGCAAGGAGGGATGCGGCTACGGAAAACTCAGTGGCTCTCGAGGCCGGCTCCGCGGCCAAGAAAGCGTTAGTCAAGGGCGGCGCCTTGTTAGGCCACCTCCGCGACGGATTGAAGGCCATGGAAGAGGCGAAGAGACTCGGAGATGGGGAGATAAGGAGACGGAAGGATCTGCTGGCGGCAGCTCGGGTCGATAGGGACGGCCTCGAAAAGCTAAGCTCTACGATATCCGCCTCGGCGAAAGCAGCACAGAGGGGTCCGCCATCAGCGTCCGATAAAGCCGCCTTGATCGGGGCCGCCGCAACCAAGGGCCGGGGGAGGATCCTAGGGGCGCCCCTGCCCGAGACAGAACAGACGAGAGAGTTGGATAATCAGGGCGTGGCTCAGCTACAGAAACAATTGATGCAGGACCAGGATCAGGATGTCGAGGCTCTTACGAAAATCATCAGGCGGCAGCGCGAGATGGCCGAGGCTATTAACCGCGAGGTGGAGGAACAGACTGAAATGCTGGATCACGTCAACAGCCAGGCCGACGTCCTCCAGGGCAAGGTTGGTGTGGCAAAGAACCGCGTCAAGAAGATATCCTGACTGGAAGCAATTCTACATTTGATCGTATTTCTGGTTTTGCTGTGCGTTCAAGTGTTTGTTGGCATCGTCGACCTCACAAGGGGCGTCATCGAATGGGCTGTCTGGTGTATTGATTGTGTTCGTTTGCTGGTGCAAGCTGATTGAAGATTGTCTTTGGCTTGTCATATACTAATGTACTTGAAGCCCATCACTTACCTACCTTACTGTCTTTAGGCGTTTCTCTCTTGTTGGGACTGGTTTTATTTACCTAGGTATACGCATGGGCAGGCTTGCTATTATTTCACTGTTTTGCATCCGACGGGCGAGGCTAGTACCTTTTGTTTTTTTGCATACACCTGGGTTGCACTCCATTGGGTTGGGCCATTCTTGCACTACACACTTGATACCACTAGCAATAGACTTCCAGTCTTTGGCCGTTACGTCATGGCATAGAAAAAGATCCGTCTGACAACCAAAGCCATATATCATAATAATCAGCTGTTTTCAATGTCGTGTACACCTCTTGTGTATCTTGACATGCGATTTCAAGGTCCTCACTAGTAGTGACGAGTAAATGTGGGGATATATGCAAAAGTCAGTAACAAGTGGTGGGATACATCACTATACGGGTAATAGAGGGGCAGCTTTTCTGGTAAAGGCATGCTTCCATGAAGCTCTAGATCTTGCCATCTCCATGGGATATAGGCCATATGGCCTTTTGCCTACTTTGTGGTTCAATTATCCTCCTACCTCTCTATATCCTGCATTCTGGTAAGATTACCATTTTGCAGGGTACATTTTTACACGTTCAAGAATCTTATTAGTCGCAACTCGTGTTGCCGGCTAGACTTGCATTCGATCACCAATACCAATACTTGCATAAGGATTAAGCTTCGACGTCACTTCCTATCCAGTGACTCTCGACGATAAAGGCTGCGCAACTACCAGCACGACGCAAAGTCCGAGCTCTCCTTCTCATCCCTCAATCATAAACAGACAATCGAATCGAACAATAAGCAGATAAAAAAACATGGGCGGTAAACTCCCAGACATGGGCTTAGTCCCGGCCCCCAATCCCGACTGGACCAGTTACGATGAAATGGACGACGTATACAAATGGGCCGCACACAGCCCTTACTCACCGCTACACCTCCAACACCTCCCCCAGCCTATGCCGCGCGACGCACCTCCAACCCTACGGGACCATTTCACGTTCCGAGACGCATTCGAAGACCTCCTTGTCGCCGGTTCCGGCGCCCCTCTCCCTGATGCTCGTGAACAGGCCAGGGTGAAGCTTCTCGAGTCGTATTCTCGAGGAGGAGGGCCCGCAAGTTCGTGGATTGGTGGATTGGGTGGTGTGGGTGTGGGTGGGTATAGTTTCGGGTTTGGCAGCGGCGGCGGCGGGCCCGAGTTACATGTCACGAGCTGGGTTAACCAACTCGGTACTTTGGGGCTTTGGAGCTCGTATTTTAATCTCAGGCTGGAGGTTAGAGACGCAACAACGACGGGAATGAGCTGGAGGCCATCGAGGTTTCTCGCTGACGAGTTGATGAATCCTTTCCATAGAGGGTATTTCTTCCGCCACGAGCATGCGCACGGCGGACATAAGAGTCGCCCGTTTTGGGAGGAGTTGCTTGGGCTTGGTAGTGGTAGTGGTAATGGTCGGGGTTTTTGGCACGATGATGAGGAACAGAATGAGGAGGAGGAGGAGGAGGAGTCAAGGCGGGGAAGATTGCTTGATCCGAAAAAGCTTTGGGATGATGCCTGCAAGACCATCCAGAACCACGTCTCCCCCTTCGTAGAGAAACCACGTCGTGGTGAGGGTGAGGATGAGCGTAATGCAGGAGACGCGCAGGTCGAGGAGGATCTATTCACTTCCAACATCCCTTCCAGTGCCGTCGTCGTCCGACCCGCTTCCAGTTCCGTCACTACCGCTTCTCCGGAGCAGGATGATAATACTTCCTCCAACGTCTCAACTACCAATTACCCCGACGGCACGAAGCTGGTCGTCACCACAAAGCACCGCCAACTAGACAGTCGCTCCGAGACGACGAAGACGTCACAGTACTACGACCAGAACGGCAATCTGATCGCCGAGAGCAGGGAGACGAGCAGCTCTAGGTCCTGGAGAGCTGGTGGTTCTAATGGTTCTGGTTCCGGACCTTCGGCTTCTGCCTCTTGGACCTGGAAGCATAGTGAGAGTTCCAATCACCCTCAGCAGGGTGAGGAGCAGAAGGATAACAAGAAGAAGAATGGTTGGTTCTGGGAGCGATAAGAGTGAGTTTGGTCATTTGATTTTTGTCGGAGTTCCCGGATCGCCCTTTTTTCGGATGGAGCCGGTTTTTGAGCTGGAGTTGAATGTTCAGTGCACAAGACTGTAGGTTTGTATTCTTATGACACTAAAGCAGTACCACTTTTGTCGAATTAGTTCTCCATTCCTTCATAAGTACAAAATATAAAAAGTTCAAGTAAGGAGTTCGGGCATGTAATATAATAAAGAAATTGTCCTCAATTCTTGCTATTTATGTCGTGACAATATTTCACAGTTAGCAGTATGTATATATATCTAGGTTGGCTAGCTACGAGTACCAGCCTTCTTCTTCCGCACCATTCTCTTCCTAGCGATTATTTTCTGTTTCAAATCCTCTTTCGCCGCCGCAGACTGGCTAGCCGCCTTTTCGGGATCTTCAGGTTTCCCTTTGCCTTTGCCTTTCCCTTTTCCTTTTGACACAGAGAAGTCTTTTCCTCTAGGGAGAGACTTCGAGTTATTCGCCTCGTCCTGAGCTTGAGATTGAGCACCACCCTTCTTATTGTTATTGTTATTGAGATTGGCCCTGCTTCTCTCCTGCAGATCCCTCCGTCTGGCTACGACCTGCTGGTTCTCAATGGCGAATTCAACGATGAGACGCATCGTCTTGCCGTCTTCTGTCTTAACAGGGTGTCCGTTCAGCCATCGCAAACCCATGAGCGCCCATCGGTGAGACGTGTATTCGATAAAACCGTACCCACGGCTCTTGCCGCCACCGTCTTTTTCAGGTACCTTGGACCCTTCCCTGTTTTCGAACATGATCTTGGTCTGCTTGACGATACCTTTGCCCTTTTGCTTGCGGCGGCGTTCCGCCTCCTTGTCTTCGAGACCGCCTCGAGCGTTTTCTTCCTTGGAAAGAGGCTGTCGCAGACCTGCCTTGACGTCGCTCGAGAATCCAACTACGGCCTCGCGGGCCAAGGCTTTCAGACCCTTTGAATCCAGATTCCGCGGCATGTTGCGGACGGCTAGACGTGTCAGACTAATATGTAGACTCGGGTTTCCTTGGATCATCTTCTTCCGCTGCGCGGCGCTCTGCTCTCTTATCTTGATCTCTGATGGCGATAACATGCGCCACAAGGCTGAATCATTAGGGATAGCACCTTCGGATAGAAGGTAGAGCCGACGCTTATCTTGCATCTTGCCCTCGCGGGTAGCGTTGGCGGTTTGTGCTAGACGGGTCGCTTCATCTTTGTTCACAGCCTGCGTTACTTGCAGAATACGGCCGTCAATGGTGTACCTGCCCGCCTCGTCGGCCATTTCGTTCTGTAGAATTGACTTCTTTTTGGGTAAGGCCGATGGCTGAGGACGTGGGGCGCCTTTCAGGCATGCTTTGAAATCGGCTTCTTTCGCAAAACGAATAAACCCGGTGCCCGCCGGACGGTCAGTAGCTTTGTCGTATACAACTCTTGCATAGTTTACCTGTCCGAATTGTTCGAAGTGTTCTTTGAGTTGGTCATCCGTTGTAGTGAATGGTAAATTCCGGACAAATATTGTAGTACTGTTATCAGTTGCCTGTGGCTTTGTGGAAGCAGTGGCAGCAGCCCCAGAATCGTCCTCGTCTGACTCGGCTTGGTCTTCATCTTCATCCTCGTCCTCTTCTTCCGCATTACTATCCTCCTCCTCCAGATTTTCCATGTGATTCTTCATAAAATTTCTCAAGTCTTCGTCTTCTTCTTCCTCCTCCCCCTCTTCATCGGCTTTCTTTTCACCACTTTCTTCTTTATCTTCATCGTCTGAGGCGTCATCATCCTCAGCTGTCTCTGGTTTCTTCGCGTCCTTGGAATCTTGTTTTTCCTCTGACGTCTGGTGTTTCTGCCACTCGTCTTTGGAAACAGCCCAATCTACCGACAGGGTCCTTCCATCAACTACTTTTTCATTGACAGCATCAATGGCTGCCTGGGCATTTTTCCGCCCACGCATGGTAATGAAGCCAAAACCAGACAGTTTCCCTTTATGCTGAGGGATATCAGCATACTTGACGAGACCATAAGGCCTGAATAGCGCCGCCAACTGGTCGGAGTGCTTGATACTCCACGGTAAGTTGCGAATGATCAGCTTTGGAGCCTTGCGAGCCTCAGCCAAGGCAGCACGTCTCTCTGCTTTCTTGGCCACAGCTTCTTCGGCTTCACCGCCAGGTTGTCGATGTCTACTTTCAGCAATATCTAGTAGAATTGGTCGTCCATCTATCTTCTGGCCCTGCAATTGCTCTTTGGCTGCTTGCGTATCTTCAACATCTGTAAAGGTGACGAAACCGAAACCTCTCGATTTTTTAGTCTGGGGGTCGAGTACAACAGTAGCGTGCTTGACCGGGAAATGTTGCGAGAAGAAATCTGTCAATGTCTCGCTTGTTGTCTGAGGAGCGAGAGATCGCACGAAAAGTGATGTGCTTTTCCCCTCGACTTTAGTTTTCTTAGCAGGAGGCTCAACAGAGCCAGGATCAGCATAAGCGGCGGCCGCCTCGGCGGCTGCTCTTTTGAGGTCCTTTATACCCATATTGGCCCTCAGCTATTTCAGCTGAAAAGGTATAAGTGATGAGTGAGTTGTAAAGAGCTTCAGAGCTGCTTCATAGTGAGACAGCCAGATAGATCAGACCAAGGTTGAATGGCATAGAAAAAATAAAGTGGAGATAATACGGTAATAAGTGGACCAAGGGTTATCGATTGTAGTTACTCTAACAAAATGATACAGCAGTACAGATGTACTTAGTACATATTTGTACTACATGCCCTCTAACCTAAACTGGAAGTAAAGATGTGGCTCAAGCTGCGGGGAAGAGTGCGTTGTCCCACCAGCATGGGCTAGTACTGTAACAGTAAATAACGATAACGAACGCGGTACCAAAATACAAACAAATCGCAATGCCGCGTTGGGGATTGCAGATTCATTGCTTGACGGCACCACTTGCGACCAAGCCCGCTCACAAAAGAGGTACAATCCCAACCAAAGGTATTTGCATACGGGTTAAATATCAGTGGGCCTTATTCTCGACTATTTCCTTCGCAGTCGCACGGCTCGTCTGACGCAAACCCCATCTCCAGTCTCGTCTCACGCTACACTCGACCTGCAACTCAAACTTATACACAGGCAGCCTTCCTTCAACCCAACGTCCAGGACTTATAAGGAAGTCTATAAAATACCGTTCAATTATGCCTGCCAGGACTTCTTCGAGGTCCGCACGGAGTTCCGCCACGGTATCTAACAAGGCTTCCAACACCACGCTGCGCGCATCAACGGCATCGCGAGCCTCCTCTTCCAATATTGAAATCCCGGAAGAAGGACCCGAAAGCACATTGCGAACCCAGATATGCGCCGTATTCCGAGACGCCCAGAAGACTACCGCGACACACAGGAAACTTGCTGTGACATTGCGCAAGATACACGAAGCATGCTGCTACGAGCCGACGCGACCGAATAAACAAGCTACAGACGATTTTGACGAGGCCGACTTTAATGCCGAGTTCACGCGATGTGTATACAGAATCATGCCCATCAAGAAGAGCGAAAGTGTGGGTGATCGGACTATTCGTTTTATCGGCCTTTTCCTACGTCATGCCAACGACAAGGACAATGACCTACTAGGAGAAACAGATGCAGATGCTAGTACCATGCCTGAAACTCCCAGTTCGCGCCTTACAACCGAAGTCATGGAGGCCGTTTTGCCGCTTCTCACATCCAAGGACAAGTTTGTGAGGTACAGATCAACACAACTGATCTCGCACATTATCAACTCGCTGGATGCGATTGATGATGAACTCTTCCAAAAGTTGCGCCAAGGCCTCTTGAAGAGAGTTCGTGACAAAGAGGCTGTGGTGCGATCTCAAGCAGTCCTAGGTCTTGGTAGACTAGCTGGCAACCAGATTGAAGGCATGGAAAACCCCGACGATAGCGACGACGATGCTGAGACTGGTCTCCTCGAAAAACTTTTGGAGGTGTTGCAAAATGACCCGAGCGCCGAAGTGCGACGCTCACTTTTGGTCAACTTGCCGATTTTGCCAAACACCCTGCCTTATCTTCTGGAAAGAGCGAGAGACCAAGATGCCGCGACACGCCGCGCTGTGTATTCTCGCTTGCTACCTGCGCTTGGAGATTTCCGGCATCTGTCGCTTTCCATGAGAGAAAAGCTTCTTCGATGGGGCTTAAGGGACCGAGATGAGAATGTTCGCAAGGCTGCAGGGAGGCTATTCCGCGAGCGCTGGATTGAAGACTGCGCGGGACTTAACCAGCCCGAGGAGGGTGAGGCGCCCGCTGAGCCAGCACCGCCGGTATTAGATAGTCTTCTTGAGCTTCTAGAACGTATCGACGTAGTTAACTCCGGTGTCGAAAGTGGAGTGGCTCTTGAAGCAATGAACGGATTCTGGGAGGGCCGCCCAGACTACCGAAATGCCATGGAATTCGACGACAAATTCTGGGAAACTTTGAGCGCGGAATCCGTTTTTGTTGCACGCAGCTTCAACGACTTTTGCCGGACCCAAGGAAACGGAAAATACGAGGCTTTACTCGAAGAAAAACTGCCCGAGGTCACGAAAATAGCTTACTTCCTCGAACGGTACCTGAACGTTATGATCGAAGCCATCAGAAGAGTCAACAACCAAGAGAATGTGGAAGAAGACGAAGAAGAAGATACTGTTGAGCAGGAGTTCATCGTCGAGCAGCTACTCCATATCGTGTTAACCTTAGACTATTCGGATGAAGTTGGTCGGCGAAAGATGTTTGCACTTTTGCGGCAAGCTTTGTCAATTCCAGAGTTGCCTGACGAAGTCACCAAGCTCACCATCGAAGTGCTACGAGATATCTGTGCCCCGGACGCTGCGGGGGAGAAGGAATTCTGCAGCGTAGTTCTGGAGGCCGTTGCCGATGTCCACGACGCTATTGTTGACGACGGTGCTGATGGCGACGGCGATGAGAGCTTCCATTCGGCTCGATCGGAAGTCAGCGGCTCCAGTACTCCCACTAAGAAGGGGAAGAATGGTAAAGACGAGGAGTTGAGCGAAGAGGAAGCCCGAGAAAAGGCCATCAAGGAAATCATGATTAATATGAAGTGCTTGCACATCGTGCAGTGCATGCTATCTAACGTAGAGGGGACATTGCAGCAGAATGACCATCTGGTGTCGATGCTCAACAATCTTGTCGTCCCCGCTGTCCGCAGTCACGAAGCCCCCGTTCGCGAACGTGGTCTAGTATGCCTCGGTCTATGTGCTCTTCTAGACCGGGCACTTGCCGAGGAAAACTTGACACTCTTCATGCATTTCTTCAGCAAGGGTCATGCGGCCCTCCAGATCACGGCGCTACAGATATTGACCGATATACTGAACGTACATGGCGCGCAACTACTGTCTGCAAATCCAGCACTACTCAAAGTCTACATTAAGGCTCTGCGATCTGGTTCAAAGAACCCTGAGGTGCAGGGAGCCGCCACCGTAGCCGTCTCCAAGCTTCTGTTAGGTCGAGTAGTTACAGACCGCGAAGCTTCTGCTGAGTTGCTGAAGACACTCATCGTTGCTTACTTCGATCCATCGACAGCGGGAAACCAAAGTGTGCGTCAAGCGCTGAATTATTTCCTACCCGTCTTCTGTTACTCTCGACCGGAGAACCAAGATCTTATGCGAGCCGTGGCCCTTGACGCCCTACATGCTCTCTACAATATCCGTGAAGGCATCGACGACGACGAAATGGATGTCGACGATGAGATGGCCAGCCTCAACACCATCGGTGCATGTCTAGTGGACTGGACAGATCCCCGGAAATGCTACATACCTGGTGTTCCCATGGATGCCGACAGGAAGAACGTGAATGGGGATGTGCACATTGACTTTGCTACTGACATCCTTGAAAAGCTGGATAGCAACGTCAGCAGTAAGCAAACGATCCCCAGGTCCCTCTTGTGCTTGTCAGAACTTGAAACTAACAGGATCAACAGAAGAGGAGAAGAAGGTGATTGCTCCATTGCTAGGAAAGTTATACATATCTCCAGCCTCTACCGAGGAAAAGATCCGGGCACTATACGAAGAGGTCTCCTTGGCCGTGGAAGACGGGCTTCTCAGCGATGCTACAAGCAGAAATGCCCTGTACAAGATCCACGTTAGCCTCGGCAAGATCGTCAACCAGCTCGGCGAGCAGGACAAGACGTCGTCGCGGCGCAGCGTGAGCAGGAGCGTCTCAGTAGCCCCAAGCGTCACTCCCAGTATCGCTACTAGTCATGATAGGGCTATGACGGATGAAGACGATGCCACTATTGTGCCAGGGCGTCGGTCTACGGATGGCACGGTACTTGAGGACGTAGCTGAGGAAGACACCGACGCAGATGAGGACGGGGATACGGTCATTCGACGCCCAGATGAAGAGTCTCTTGTCGAAGAACTGTTGACGGATGATGAGGTTTAATGTGTCATACTTCCGGCGAGTCAGACGAGGGTTATGATGAATGATGATGAGGGATGCTATGGTTTTCCACGTTTTCTTGTAGAACAGCATATATATCCTTGAAGTATATATCAGGCTTACACGTTTATCTCTCTGTTTGTCTGCTTGTGGTTAGCTCTCATGTTAGAACATGAACAATTTCCCCAACATATCATACTTGCTTCACGGAGGTTATTCAGAACCTAATCTCATCAATTCCCCACGTCTTACCTTCTTCGCTAATGTGGCCACTTTTGCATGTTATGCATGTCATACTTCTTGCATACTTAAAATGATCCATATGGTTACCATTGTGTTGACTGTCATCGAGTTCTCAAGAGCCACGCCAGGAGCTCGACAGAACATTCGGAACACTCTAGTCAGAGAGGAATCCTATCATTCTGTGTCCAACAAGCTCAAAAAGGTCGCTAGGAATATATGATCTAGGTAATAAGAAAGTGCGATATGTTGGGGTAACGGCAGTTCGTGGCACGGTGGACTAAGGACGGGACAGACAAAGCCACCAAAAATCTCACCTGAGGCAGGGTGAGACATGCCCACGCGGATGCTTGGGAGTTTATATTCGCGATTTCAATGAACACCAATAATTCCCGTTTCACTTTTATGTGTATTTGAGAGGATACTGATGTCTAAGGGAGATGGGGGATTTCTGTGCCGCCAATCTAGGTGAATCTGTCGAAAGCTACCATTTGGGCAAATACTGTTGTATTGATTGTATGCCGTACACGATCTTGGCAGACATCTCACTTATAGCGACTCACCTCGCCATAACCGGACGAGAACGTACTGCTGGAGAGCAATAGTAACTCTTGAGGGCTACGCTGCTCTTGGGTAGTACTGTTCGATCCTATTTATTGAATATTACCATCTCACATGCCCAAAATCTGAAGTAGATGTTGCATACGCTTATCTTTCTCTTCTCAAGGTTGCATAATGAATTCGATATACTGCCGTGCCCTGGGCAGAAGTCCTTGAGGCAGCATTTGATGTAATAAGAGGCATGTACAGAATATGTACTGGAGGTAATACCTGTGCCTAATTTTAGCAACACACTTGTCTGCTTGCTGTGGATATTGTGGGCCATCAATAGGGGGTACACAAGTGAGATGTCGGCCGAATACGACGCTCAAACGGCAGATCGGAGGAGTCGAGGGACTGGGTCAGGACTGGGGATGCTTATTGACAACTGATCCACACACAACTTACAGCTGTACATTCTCCATTTCGGACCAGCATGAAAATACGAGCCGGTACAGCAGTGCAGGTTCTAGATTAGGGCGACGCACTGCCTGCGCCCACCATGTGTGTACTGTATGCTCAGCGGGCTGCCCATACTGGAAACAGGAAAGAAAACAGGGTCCAACCACGCCAAGGCCCCAATCGAGCGGTACTGCAGTCCACAAAAATGGCTCTCAAAGTGACCGGCCGTTGCAGCAAATGACAGCACAGCCCATTTGTGGTGTTGGTTTACTTGGTACTTGGTACTTGAAGCGTTCTTCGCTCGCTCTTGTTCATTGCCCAAACCCGGCATCTGCTGCTGAGCTGTATGTACTGCGCTCTACTGGTGACGACAGCTTCCCCAGCCCGTCCTGCACTCAGCCGCTTTTTGCAGTTTGGTTTCTGACTTCAGGTGCTTGTGCTTGGCGCGCGGATGGCTAGTCTAGAAAGTATTGACTCTTGTGTGTGATCTTTCGCTCGCCTTTTCCTTCCATTTATGTATCTCCATACTCTCGTTCCAAGGCGGATGCTTGTACCACTTCACTTCGTCACCCGTTTTCCAGCCCAAATCATTTCATTCCCACATCGTCTCATTCCCGACGGAAATCCAGTGAATCCAGCGTGACCCTCCGTCCGATACGACGCGACACACTACGATACCTACATACTGCAAGCCCAGCCACTATTCTCGGAATCCGGCCAACTGGTTTCAAACCAACGACCACTTGCAGTCTTTCCCCGTTTTATTCTTTTCTGCAACCCAGGTCAACTTGCAAAAGAGAACTGTTGTCGGCCCATCTGACTGTTGAACTTGGCCTCATTTCGTCTACGACAGCCATGGCTGCAAATGACTATTACCGCGATACTTCATCGCGATACAATACCCACACCAACTACGAGCCCTCGATCGCCCCATCTACCAATCCACCACCGTCATATCATACTCATCAACCGTGGCAGCATGGCCAGACAGAAGCGCCGCCTACATCGACCTCTCCTTTCGAGACCGTCTTTGACGACCACGTCTATCCCACACAGTCACACCCGACACTAAATAGTGTGAGCACCAGCCAGCAAAGTTTCGCCCATGACACGCGATATCACGGTGCAGCTTCTCCCGAGGCCTCTCCCGTGGTCACAGATGAGATCCCTCTTCAACAACACAACAAGCTGCCCGGCGGCTACCTAAATGACTCTAACGATCATGTTTATGATGCCGATCCGGCCCCCCGTAGTCGTGGTCCGATCGGGGGTGGACGCTTAGGCTTCGGCCAACTTGGCATGTTGGGAACTAACAAGAGGAGGATTCCCATCATTGTTTATTTATTTACTACCATTCAAGTTGCTGTTTTCATCTACGAGTTGGTCAAGGCTGGTGTGTGATACCATTTTCCTATCCCGTGTCCCATCTACCTACATGTTCTTTAAGTCGGTATTGCTAACACAACATGCGCACTCCTTAGCCCAATTGACCGGCTCCCCCATTCAAACAACGCCATCCTTTAACCCAATGATAGGCCCTTCACAACAGGTCCTTATAAATCTAGGATCAAGATATAATCCGTGTATGAAGAATATCGACGGCATACAAAACTACGAAGCCCCACCAGACTACGAACCGGGATTTGGCTTTCCCTGTCCGAACTCAACAACCAACAATCTCGATAGTCCCTCCAACAAATGCTCGCTGTCCGAGTTGTGCGGCTTTGGAGGAGTTCCCAATCCTAAATGGTTGGGGGCCGATGGTCTAGATCAGACACCCGCACCGAACCAATGGTGGCGCTTTATCACGCCAATTTTCCTGCACGCCGGTTTTGTCCACCTCGGTTTTAATATGCTGCTCCAGTTAACTATGGGTCGAGATATCGAGACGGCCATCGGATCGATTCGCTTCTTCATGGTGTACATGAGCGCCGGTATTTTCGGCTTTGTTTTTGGTGGAAACTTTGCCGCATCGGGAATATCTTCCACCGGCGCATCAGGTGCTCTGTTCGGTGTTATTGCCATCAATTTGCTCGATCTTCTTTATTCTTGGAACGAGCGACGCAATCCTGGCAGAGAGTTGTTCTTTATTCTTGTCGAGATCGTCATTTCTTTTGTGCTCGGCCTCCTTCCCGGTCTGGACAACTTTGCGCATATTGGCGGGTTCATCGTCGGCCTGTGCGTGGGCATCAGCGTTCTGCACTCGCCCAACTTCCTCCGAACGAGAATCGGCGAAGACCATTTTGGTGGTCCCTCATATGCTAGCGTCGGTGGAGGTGCTATCACGAGCGTCGCGTTCCCCTCTTTCTACCGGAACCCTGTTGGGTTCTTTAAGGGCCGGAAACCTCTCTGGTGGGCATGGTGGCTTCTCCGGGCTGGGTTTGTAGTTCTGGTCGTTGTCGTCTTCTTCGTGCTAGTCAAAAACTTCTACTCGGACCAGAATCACTGCAGTTGGTGCAAGTATCTGAGTTGCATTGTAGGTTTCGCCCCCCCACCCCCATTCCAACCTTGCGCTTTGTTGTAAACGGGTGCTAATTTATGGATAGCCTGTCAACAACTGGTGCGATATCGGAAATTTCAACGTGACGCACTCCGGTAATAACAAGGGGGCGAGAGATATTTTCTTTTCGGGTCTAAAACATAGCACCCTTCTGTTTTAAAAAAGCCCAAGCGCAAAATTCTTTCACTCGTTGGGCACATGAAGCCTTAATGTCCCCTGACGAATTTATATAATATCTCTGATAGACGGCATGCAGTGAAGCGTACCTGGTTTCTCGAGGGCAGCAAAAGATGAATGGGGTCTAGGCTTGCATTTTGAGATACCATGTTGCATTCTTCACAAATGATGATTCGGGATCTCTTTCTCCCTGGAGTTGGGCATATGGGACTGAAATGAATCAGGGCAACGGCTTAATTCTCACACTAGGGTGGTCTAGGGGCAGAAAAGCCCCTGGTTAAATGCAAATGTCCAGACAGTAGACCAGCGTAGTTCTGCAAAATATAACCATAATTCTGCTGATAACCCATGTTTACTCTTTCAACCAAAGCCAACAGCCGCTCTCGTAAAAGGACTCGTCAATCAGGGAGGTATTTACATTAAAGATTTAGCAGCCGTATGAAGGCCTCTAACCGTAGTAGATACCTAGGTACCTAGGTGACAGGTTGTGGCGGTGCAGATCGAATTTTCGGCCTTCTCCCGCTCTGTCGCGGAAAGCGCCGGAGCTCCGTTCCACCAGTCGGCGCTTACACCCCACTGTCAGGCCGCTCTTGATGGAAAACGGCACGATGGAAGCAGCAACTTGTGATGACCTACCTACGTTAGGTACCGTGTTGCAGAAGCTAAATATTAGTTAGGCCAGTTAGCGTTGGTACGATGTACAACGAGCCAATATTGTCTTAGGTTGTGAACTTGTGATGGTCATTCATCGAACCATCGTGTAAGTAAAAGTCATTCTCGTCCGTCATAGTAGATACCATAACTTGCAAAGGTTGCAAGAAACCACTATATAGTACAAACATGCCGCTTTGCGGGCCCTGCACCCGCGTCTTCAGAGGGCGGCCTCTTACCGCCGGCACGTACTACGATCACCACCTCTCGTGGGCCAGTTTCGTCGCCGCGGCTGACGAGGAGAAGTGCGATATCTGCTGGCGGAGATTCGATGCGCTCGACTCGAAACAGCAAGATTGCCTGAGAGAGTTCGCTGCTATAGTCGGCCATGAGTCGAAGATCGCGGCGTCGGCTGCGGGCTTGTCTATGGGTACGTCGGGATACGTGAAGATTGACTTCACGTATAACCTCGCGGTAGAGGCTATGAATCAGCGCGGATTGGGTCGGATAGACCTTGAGAAGCAGAAGGAACTAGATGCGATTAGCAACTTCCTGCTTACTCGGTGTCAGAAGTTGCATTTTTTGCCAGTGGGTATGTGACAAGATCAACTGCGGTCTCTCATCTTTGATCCCATTTCCTTACTACCATGATTACTAATTCCCTGGTTTAAGATAGATATTGGCAAAGACCTTGTTAAGCCCGTAACGACGAAAAGTACATATTCAGCTCCTACATGGGAGCTCGTACAGTCGTGGCTAGAAGAATGCAACTCCGACCATCAGCGCTGTGCCGAAAGGCGCGGTAGCTCTAGTTGGTACCCTACGCGCTTGCTCGATGTCGACGATTCGGAGCTGGAAACTTTCAAGATCGTGAATGGACGGGAGATACCACCTGGTTCTAACACGGGTTACATCTCACTGAGCCATCGATGGGGGTCTGCAGAAATGCCACGTCTGACAGCCACTAACATGTCCTCCTATCGCACCGGCGCTCCCATAGCTGACCTGCCGCAGACCTTTCGGGACGCCATAGCCATCACCAGACGTCTGAAGGCCCGTTACATATGGATCGACTCCCTCTGTATCATCCAGGAGGGAGACGGGGGCAAAGACTGGATGCAAGAGGCGCCCCAGATGGCTGACGTCTATTCCAAATGTCTCCTGAACATCTCAGCCGACTGGAGCGGTGGCGAACATGGTCTTTTCTTTGACCGTGAATCTTATTTCTCGCACAAGTTTGAGATTGAGTTTTGCCTAACAGCCCCGAAGCAAAAGAAGCAGCGGGGACGCGGCCAGAAACAGCCACGGACAGCCTCGAAAGCGATGTATACGTATATCCCCGCGTATAACTTGGAGCAAGTAGACGACTCGCCTCTCGCGGCAAGAGGATGGGTATTCCAGGAGCGCATCCTGTCGCCTGTTATCCTCCATTTCGGGCGCAGAGAGGTATTGTGGGAATGTTGCCAAAGGCTAGCCAGCGAGAGTCTCCCCTCTGGCCTCGAAGACATACCTCTCAACGACATGAGGACTTTATCGCAGAGCGCTACGTTGAAGAGATTAGATCCCGAGGGTGATCCGCATCTGGGTCGCTTGTTAACGCAAGCCTTCAGGGGCTCGACGCTATCGGATGAGACTGTGAGAGATACGCCATATCTCCTGTGGTGGTTCCTAATCAGTAAGTATTGCCATTGTGCGCTGACGTTCGCGAGCGATCGGCTGGTGGCCGTATCGGGTGTCGCGAGGTATTTCAAGGGGATTATCAAGGATCAGTATGTGGTCGGTATGTGGCGCAAACATCTTGCTATCGAGATGGCCTGGAAGGTAAAATCGACTTCTTCTATGCGGAACCTGAATGCTTCGAAATACCCCGGGCCGTCTTTCTCGTGGACGTCAGTTGAGTGTGATTTTGAGCCGATGAATCCCGTATACGACCCCTCGCTATTACCATACGTCGAAGTGGAACCGGTCGAGGTCCTGCGCCGCCAGGCGGAAGGAGTCGAAGTTATTGGAGAAACGGACCCGAAATTGAGTCCCGATATAGTTCGTGAAGACTTCTTCGGCCCGTTGACTGAGCCGTGTGTTCGAATCCGCGTAAAAGGGGCTCTGAAGTCGGCTCGGCTGGTCCATACACAACAGGGACAGTGGCTCGTGGTGCCTACAGATATTTCCAGCCCCCCTTCAACTCCTACCAATGGCGATGACGGCGATAGCGAGGAATCGGAGATCACGACTTCCCAACAAGGGGTACGAGCGCTGCTAGATTTCGTACCTAGCGAAGCCGAAGTAGAGGAATTCCAGCAAAAGACGTTCTTCTATATGCTCTGGTACTCGCATGATCACGGCACTGGACATTGCTTCATGTTGCTGGAACAGCAAGAACAGCAACAGCAACAGGGGGGAGTCCGTGCTACGGATGTCGAGTTTCGTCGCATATGCGCCTTCAGACCTACCGGGTTCGGTGCTGGAAAACTTACTGAGGCGCTACTGCGTGAGCAGACTGGGAAATCTTACCTCCCTGGTTATGATGAAGGTTCTGGCTGCCATGTTATTTATATAGTATGATAGCATAGTGTAAGTGAGAGAACTGTTTTCGTCATTTATGTTAGGTACCTAGGCATTGTGATGGCACAATACGAGAGTGCGTGGCGGCTTTCGAAACAGGAGTTGTGTGGTTTTATATTTAGCGAGGAGTTTCCACGTGAGGGGGTAATTAAGTTCTGTATGTACCCAAGTCTTAGTCGTCGTATGCAGGGGTGTATGAGTGTATGCTTATGTGCGATGATAGCAGTTTGGCTTCTTCAAGGCACCACTAAAGGTGTTACATAATACACTGTGGGTTGCCCCACATAGGGTATATGCTCGTACTGTAAAGTATCTGTGGGATTCACACCCACTTCTCTACTTCTCCATACCTATCAATACATGACGGATGATCCCATGCAC